>OJMH01001448.1_pt1 | contig 23710 bp, 16 predicted proteins | sample 1597111 | NCBI WGS metagenome assembly OJMH01 (sample SAMEA2452115, study PRJEB22498) | human gut metagenome | reverse complement strand
TAATTCGGTCATGCTGTCGGCCGGGAACACCAGCGCCGCGTCGGTAAAGGACGGTTCGCCGCATCGACGGCGGCGCTCCAGTTCGAGCGCGCCCCAGCCGGAGCCGTAATGAACCGGCGATTCCGGCGGCAGTTCGGCACAGCGCCGGGCCTCGGCGGCGACAGCGTTGAAGGCTTCTTCCGGCAACCGGCCGGCCAGGTACCGTTTGACTTCGCCGGTTGCCGCCGGCCAGTCGTCGCCGTGGATGACGGCCGGATCGCCCTGGAAGGCGCCGAACGCTTCCAGGTGGAAGAAGGTCGCATGCGGCGCCATCGGCAGGCATTCCATCTGAGTTTTGGCCAGTCCGCTCTGAATTTCGCAATATGGCGCATCGCCCTCGGTCAGCATCTTCTGCCAGTTGTTGCCGCCGACGCTGTTGCCCCAGACGAACAGTTTGCGGCCGCGCAGCGCCGGCGTCGAAACATCGACGAAACCGGTGCCGTCCGGCATCACCGCCGCTTCCCAGCGGCGTTCCTGCTTCGGCAGCACGAAGAAGAAGTCGATGGCGCGTCTGAGATTGACCGGATAGGTGATGTCGGCGTCGCGCCAGCGCGGCACGGTGGCGACCTTGATGCCCTTTTCATGGGTGATCGCCTGAGTGCTCGGCGTCAATACCCGCATCCCTTCGACCTGCGGCACGGCGATGTTGGTCCACCAGTACATCGGCAGCTCATGGTCGTGCGGATTGACGATGCGGGCGGCGGCGTAGAGGAATTCCGAATCGTCGTCCGGCAGGAAAAAATCGACCTGGTACGGCATTTCCCGGATTCGTTCCCACTCGTAAATCCGCAGCAGCGGATAAGCGGCGCCGGGCACTTCGGCAGCGAACACCGGCGAATAGGTGAACGGCGTATGGCCGGGAATCCCGCAGTTCCATTCGATGCCGCCGCTGACCCAGGCGTTGCGGGTGCCGATCCGGCACGGCTGGAAGACGCTGTTGCGGTAAACCAGTTCCCGCTGCCGTTTTTTGTCGTACAGCGACCAGAGGCGGCCGCCGAATTCCAGCAGAAAAATCGCCCGCAACGCATTATTTTCCAATACCGCCGCCTTGAATTCCCGCCTATGACGGCAATTGCCGTAATTATCCTGGAAGGCGTAGGGCATCGTGTGCGGCGGGATGCCGTAATTGATGTACTGGTATTCCTCCTGCGGCAGCGCCGGATCGAACTGGGTATAATTGGGCGTCTGCCACATCTTGACGAAGGGTGGAAACGGATTTTCCCGTCCGATGGCGCCGGACGGTATTGGCACGGTGGTGAAACACAATGCGTTCATGTTTGGATGGAATTCCTCTGGTTATTGCATAAGTGTTTGACGGAGAAATCCGGACTTCGTGTCCGGCGATCATCGGATTAATGGAATCGCGTTTGGAGCAAAAGCAAATCCTCAAAACGTTTTACCGGGAATTTTTTACCGAAAAATTCCGGTCCGCGCGCCGAACGAACGGACCGGATCACCCTCTGCGCCGGAAACCTTCAAATCACTTCCAGTTGATCGCGGTCCGGCAGCGGCGGGAATGGCGAAGCCGGCAGCGTCTGGTACCAGAAGGCAACCGAAGCGATATCGTCCTGCAGCGGCAGATAACGGCGCGGTTCGGTGGTCCGCCAGCCGAGCGCCTGGATCGTCACCTTGAGGTCCCGGGCGAACCGGACCGGATCGGTGAGGTGCCAGCGGTACAGGCCGAAACGCTGCTGGGAACGGTAGACGCCGTCCGGCCGGATGACCTGCGGCATGCCGGCATACGGCGTGCAGAATTCCCGGTACTGGTGCGTCTGGTGATCCTCGAAGTTGTAGGAGCCGCAGAAGTAATCCTCGGTGCCGGTCCCGCAGATGGTCGGAAACTCCCGGTCGCCGTCGAGGTAGAATTTGATTTCGCCTTCCCCCCACCAGCCGTTGTGGTTGACGCCCCAGGCCAGATAGGTGCCGACATAGTGGCCGATGCCGCGGACGCCGTCGAGGATGGTGTATTCGGTCTTGTACGGCAGCGGATTGACCCGGCGGAATTGCGCATGGAAATAGCCGGCGTCCGGCGGAACGTCGCCGAGCGCATAATTGACCTGGTAATAGACGCAGTTGTCGGCGGCGCCGAGGTTGGTCAAAGTAATTTTCGCCCGGCGGCGGAACGGCATTTCCCAGTAACAGTTGTAGCCGCTGCCCGGGTTGACGCAGACCGGCAGCGAATTGACGTAACTTACCTCATCCCAACCGTTGCAGAAGAAATCGCCGAGCGGACATTCGACGGCCGGCTGTTCCTCCTCCTCCCAATACATCCGCAGAATCCAGTGGCGCATCGGGCCGCCCGGCGTAATCCAGATTTGCTGGATGACGCCTTCGCCGGCAATCTCCGCCAGCGTATAGGTGGAACCGGCCGGAATGATGACCCGCGGATTGGCCTTCCAGCCGACGCCGAGGCCGGCTCGTTCGGCGAACGGCGTATCGATGCCGTCGACGGCGCGGGCGCCGCCCCCCTTGGCGCCGGTGGGATTTTCACAACAGATGGAACGGGTTTGAGCCAGACTGAGCCGCGAAACCGTCGACCAGGAGGCGGAGGCGTGTTTGCCGATGTTCATAAATTCCCCTTTTTTTTGATTTCAGCACTGGCGCGCTTCACAAGCGAAACAGGATCGGATTCGATTCCGCCTCAAAGTGAAAAGTACCCGGTCGGATTGTCAAACCCGGTTGGGTACTTTTCCGACTGATAACGTCGGAGCGGAACTGCAGCAGAAAAGCTCATTTCTTCAAGTGCCGCCGCCCGGGCAAGCCTGACAGCGAACTGAAAACCTGCAGAGATGGCATCCGTTACTTTTTCGGTTCCCAATACCAGTTGTAGACGTCGTCTCTGAGCACTTCCGCGTATTTGTCGACGTGCATCCACTCCGAGTGGCCGTCGACGAAAGCCAGATTGGCGCCTTTCGAGTGACGGCGGGACGGCCCGGCTCCGTCATACCAGTCGAGCATCCTGACCGACCAGGACGGATAGGGCAGCATCAGGCGGTCCCACTCCGCCGCCGGCGCCAGTTCCTCCCAGCAGTCGCCGAAAACGATCGTTTCGGAAGGCATCGTCACATTGCTGGTTTTGAGAACCGGATTGCCCCAGCCGCCGCTGCCGAGCGCGAAATTGTAACCGTAGGAGATCGCCCGCAAAGATTCCAGGTTGGTGTTGTCCGGGTCGGTCGGGCAACGGAATGCCGTGCTGTTGCCCCACCACGGGACATCGTTCTGCTCATTCGGCAGCCCGAGGTAACCGGCGACCTGTTTCACCCAGCTCAGGCGGTTGAAACCGCCCTCCCAATCGCCGTCCAGGTCCAGCAGATGATCGTTCGCGTCATTGCCGTACATGGCGGCGGCAAAACCAAGCTGTTTGGTGTTGTTCAGGCATTTGGTCGATTGCGCCCTGGCTTTGGCTTTGCCCAATGCCGGCAGCAGCATGGAAGCGAGAATGGCAATGATGGCAATGACGACCAACAGTTCGATCAATGTGAAACTCTTTTTCATTTTATCCCCGTCCTTTCTGGTTGAATTGGCTTTTTTTACAAACTTCCTTCCGGCATACCGGCCGTCTGTTTATCAGACAAACCGGAAAACCGCTTTGAGCGATCAAGCCACGATATTTCGGCGCCGCGGCAACCGTAATTGAAATACCGGCAACGATTTACTCTTCTCTAGCGTCACTTTCTGCAACTGCCTCCAAGAATAGTATAGCAAAAAACGAAAACAATGTCAATACCCCAGCGGCAAAAAATTACAAATAAATTTAAATTATGTTATAAACAAATATGTTATACGGAGAGAAATTTATTGCAACCAGTTGTTAATATTAGCAAAAATACGATATGTTTTGATCTTTTAAAATAAATATAAGTGAATTCCCGCAGAAAACAGACCATGCCATCCAGGCCAGCCGGGAAAATGGCGGGAATCTTTTCAGCCGGCATACTTCCGGAAAAAGACAAAATTCCCGGAAAGGATCTCCTTGGGCCGATCCTTTCCGGAACTTTGCAGGATATAAGGGAAATTATTTGTTATTTTCGTACAGGTTGGTGTAACGGGAAAAACTGCCTTCGCTGCCGACAGTCCGGCCGATCTTGCCTTCCCGCTTGTGGTTTTCGACATGGCCGTCGAGATAGAGGACATTGGCTTTGTAAAGGCCGTGCGAACTTTCGGTGGCGCTGTCGACGGTCGGGTAATCGACCATCAACGCGCAGCCGCCGTTGTCGCTCAACCGGGCGCGGGAACCCTTGTCATAGGTCCAGGTCAGGCTGTTGTGGAAGCCGCCGAAATACAGATAGCTGGAATACCAGGTGCCTTCCCAGTTGGCATGCCAGGAGTCGACGACGCTCTCGGACAGCGGACAGAAGAACAGTTCCGTCGGTTTCTGGTCCCAGACGAACGGAATGTATTCGGCCGAGATCAGCAGTCCGAGCCCGGAGTACCAGCCGGAACCGACCCGGATGACCGAAGTGTCGACCTGGCCGCCGGCGTCGGTATTGGTGTACGGGTCGACATTGAGATTCTGTCGCTGGTGCGGAATCAGATCGGCGTTGTCGTTGCCGTACAGATTGATGTACAGCCCCAACTGCTTCTGGTTGTTGGTGCATTTGATCAATTGGGCGGTGCGTTTGGCCCGGGCGAGGGCCGGCAGCAGCATGCTGGCAAGTATCGCAATAATTGCAATTACGACCAGTAGCTCGATCAGTGTGAATCTTTGCTTCATGATGGAATCCTTTCCGGTTCGTTTTAAGTTGTTCCCTGGAGAAATATTTGTTTTTCCTCGGCGATGGCGACGGTTTCGTCGACGGTCAGCAATCCGTTGGCCAACTGCTGCAGTTCCCGGTACAGCCGCGCCTGCAGCCGGTGGGCCAGCGGCTGATTGGTGAATTGCCGGTGCAGTGTGATGAATTTTTCGCATTCATCGAGCGTATATTGCGGAAAAAGCCGCTGGAATTCCGGCAGGATGCTGCGTTTCAGCGGGATGACATTCATCATCGACAGAATATTGTGCTGAATGACGTCGCTGAACAGAAAATGCAGAAATTCCTGCGCCTCTTCCCGGTGCCGGCTGAATTTGCAGATGCTCAGAAAACTTGACGCGCAAGCCGAGGCCAGATTGCCAGGTTCCGGCCAGATCGGCGTCTGCCGGAGCCGGGTCGGCAGGTTGGGCAATTTTATCAGCAGGTAGTTGCTCCAGGCCGGATACAGTAGCTGCGTGCCGTTGACGAAAGCGGCAAACTGGCTGGTCAGTTCGTTTTGGATGCCGTAGAAAATATTCTTGAAGCGGCTCAGAGCCCGGATCAATTCGCAATCGCGGCGGAAGGTATCCTTGGTATAGCCGGCGTGAAATCCGCGTCCGGCCAGGATGGCGCAAGGCGTTTCCGCCAGGAAAATATCTTCCGGCACCCGTTGGCGGTAATGCGGCAGAACCTCCAGCAGATTCTGTTCGCCGCTGTGCTCGAAATCGCCGAGGCCGCATTGTTCCCAGAGCTGGAGGTTGGCGAACAATGACCAGAAGACGATGTAAACCGGAAAGTATTTGTCGAGCAGTCCGGCCGGCGCGTTTTCCAGGCATTCGCTCCAGCAGGAGGACGGATCGGCCAGTTGCCGGACCAGCTCAGGCGGCAGCGGCGCCAGCAAAGCCGGATTGGTCAGGTGGTACGAGCAGCTCTGGACCAGGTCGCAATTCATGCTTTCCGCATAATCGGGTGCCTGCGCCAGACTCAGTGAACGCGGCAGATAGACGATTTCCGCCTGGTAGTGCCGCTGGTGATTGAACAGCCGGACGCATTCGTCCCAGAAATTTTTCTGTGACGGTAAATTTTCAAACAGCAGGATGCGCAGTTGCTGCGTAGCGCCGAATTCATAATACCCGTTGAAATTCAAAGGGTAAACTTTGGAGAAATCCAATTCCGGCAGCGGTGCTCTGGATGGCTTGTCCGGTTCGTCCGGGGCGGTGAAAGTGCCTTTCCGGCCGTTGCGGACGATCAGTTTTTTGTCCAGAAAGTAATTCAGCGCCATATTGACGGTTTGCCGGGAAATGCCGAGTTCTTCCGCCAAATCCCGTTCCGACGGCAGCCGGGTGCCGCCGGGGTTGGTTTGGATAAACTCTTTCAGACACTCCTGCAGTTGCTGGTAGATCGGGGTGATGGAATCCCGGTTCAACTGCAGACGCGCTTTGATTGCTTTTACCGACATGGTTCGTTCTTTTCAAATCTCATGGTTGATTGATGCCAATACAGTCCAATGCTTGCCAATGTGAATAGTATAGCAAAAAAATCATCAGAAGTCAACCCTTCCCGGCTTTTTTTTCCGAATTTTAATTGTAAATCAACACCAGGTGCAGATTTTGGGCCTTCTCGGCAGCGCCACTTGCCGGAATAGCCCCGCGTCCGGCCCGGAGCAGATTGGGAGAAAGTTGCCGGAAAAAACGAAATCGTCTTGATTTGTAAAGCCGGACCGAATACAGTAGAGCTTAAAAAAATGGAAAGCTATGGCCGGTGAAACTGAAAAACGCGTGAAAAATATCATTATCATCGGCGCTTCGTCCGGCATCGGCCGGGCGTTGGCGTTGCAGTACGGCCGGAATCCGGAAATCCGGCTCGGGCTGGCGGCCCGCCGGGAAGGGGAGTTGCGGGATGCGGCTGTCCGTTCGGCTGCCGGTTGTGAAATTCAAACGTTCGATCTGGAACAACGCGACCGGGCGGAACGGCTGGACGCGCTGCTGGCGCGTTTTGACAGGATCGACCTGGTGATCTATTGCGCCGGTTTTGGAGAGCTCAATCCGCAGCTCGACTGGGCGCTTTGCCGCCGGACGCTGGAAGTCAATGTCACCGGCTTTACCGAAGTGGTCAACCTGGTTTACCGCCGCCTGGCGGAGCAGAAGCATGGCCAATTGGCGGTGATTTCATCGGTCGGCGGCTGGCGCGGGTTTGAAAACGACAGCGGTTATTCCGCTTCCAAAGCCTATATGCGTTATTATCTGGAAGGGCTGGCCCGCAAAGCGAACCGGGAAAAAAGCGGCGTACGGTGTGTGACCATCCTGCCGGGCTTCGTCGATACGGCGATGGCCAAGGGAGGTCCGTTTTTCTGGATGTGTTCGCCCGAAACTGCCGCGGCTCAAATCATTGCCGGTTTGCGACGCCGGAAACGTTATCTTTATGTGACCCGCCGCTGGCGCCTGGTCGGCTGGCTGTTGAGATTGCTGCCGTATCCGTGGTTCGAGCGTTTGTAGCCGGCAGGCAAAACTGCCGCCTCCGGGAGGAAAGCCCGGATGCGGCGGAGAATGAATTGGTTCGTTCAAGTTTTCTGCCGGGGAGACGTTGAATTGGCCGCCGGCGGACGCGGGGGCAATTAGTGCCCGCCGCCGGCGTGACAGGCAGTCAACAGCCGGGCGATGGTCTCGCGGGCGGCTTGCAGCTCCTGCGGATCGACGGTGTGTTCATCGAGCGACCGGGCCAGCGTTTCCGGCACCTTCAGCAACGCCTCGGCATTTTCCAGCCAGGCGGCATCCGGAGCGGGCGCTCCCTGTTTCACGGCGTCGACCGCCTCGGCCAGCAACCGGAAATACCAGTAGTCCTCAATTCCATCGCGGATCAGTTTCAGGCGCAGCGAAGGCACCGGTCCGGCGGCGGCGGTGTACATCAGGTTGCCGTCGCCGTTGGTGTTGAAGTAGGTTGCCGGCGCCCAGTTGGTCAACGGCGCGCCGTCGAGGAAGGCCTCTTTGCTCCACAGCAGATAATAGTAGAGGAAGCCGTCGGTTTGATATTTCCAGGCCTGCACGCCCATCAGCAGCCGTTGCGCCAGCCCCGGATTTTCGATGAAGAAGTTGTACGGCTTGTACGGGGAGGCGTAGATGTACCACCAGACCTGCTTGCCGCGGGCCCGGGCGGCGGCGATTTCGGTCGGATGCGCTTCGTAAGCCGGCACATCCGGGACCCAGATATCGATGCAGTCGTCCAGGTTGCTGTCGAGTCCGAACGAGTAATCGCGCGCCGTCGTCATCTGCGGGATATTGGGATAAGTCCGCTTGATTTCCGACAGGATTTCCCGGGCGGCCGCATAGAACTCTTCGGAAATTTCATCGAAGGAGTAAATATAACCGCGGTCGAGCACGCCGGCCGCTTCGTATTGCGGGACGAAGGTCTTCAGTTGTTCGTCCATGATCCGGTTGCGGGCCCAGGCCGGATAGTGGTTCAGATCGGCGTCGTTGCGCCACGGCTGGACGTAGGTCAGGTTGAAGCGGCCGGCGCCGTGGTCGAGCCGGAATTTGACATCCTCCGCCGGACGGGGACCTTCATAGATCGTATCCGGATTGACCCGGTGGGTCAACGCCAGTAACTGGCATTGCCGCCGGTAAGCGTCCCGCGCCGCCGGATCGGCGAAATTGTTCTCGACCGGTCCCATCGACAGTTGAGTCGCAATCGGATAGGGCGACCCGGGCGGCAGGGTGAAATCATACACTTCCACGGTCAACGCCAATTCCCGTTCCGGCATGCCTTCCGCCGACAGTTGCAGTTTGCCCCGGTAAAGGCCGGCCGGCTGATCGGCCGGAATCGTGACGTCGACATAGAAGCTCTGGAACTTGAACGGTTCCAGATCCAGTTCGGCCACCTGTTCCAGCAGCGGATCCGGCCACCAGCCCGTCCGGCTGACTTCATAGGGCGGCAATGCGCAGTTGACATAGCCGATCGGCGCGATCGCAACGGCGGCGGCCGGCAATTCCGTGCCGTCCGATGTCTTCAGGGGGCCGGCCGTTCGGATTGAGACGCGGTGCAGTGCCTGCCTCGGCAATAATATTACCTGCAAGCCTTCCGCCTCGCCGCGGGCGGCGGAAATTCGGCCGGCTTCCGTCAGCGTTCCGTGGAAGGTCGGGCCGTCGCGGTGGACTTTTTCCGTCGCGTCGGCGAACGAAGCGACGCAGATTTCTTCCGGCTGGCGGTCGTGAAAGGCGTCGAGGGCGCGTTGATCATTCAGGGTCTGCACCAATTCGCGCGCCTCTTCCAGTCGGTCGAAACTGCCGGCCGGCGGAGAGAGCCGTTCGGTTGCCGGCAATTGATTCAATGCAGCCAGGCGTTGCTGAGCCGCCTGATAATTCTGTTCCATCGCTTTCTGCAGGAGAGCCGGCCGGTCGTCCCGGTCGGTCGGCGCCGCGGCCGCCAGCCGGCCGGTCAAATCCGCCAGCGGGGCGCTGAGCCGGTCGGCGGTCTCCAGTTTCACCGGGCCGACCCAGACGGTGATGTCTTCGGACGGTTCGCAGCTGAAGATATGAATTTCATTGACATGGCGCAGGTTCTTGCGGCGCAGAAATTCACTGTCCAGCACCACCTCCTGGTAGCCGGGCTGCAGCGAAACGTCGTATTGTCCCCAGAATTCGCCATCCCGCAACTGCAGGTAAATCGGATTGGCCTTTTCGGCGTAAAACCGGAAGATGACGCGTTCCACATTGCGCCAGTCGTCGTGCCGGTTGCCGGTAAAGACGATTGCCGGCCAGCGTTCGCCGGAGCCGTAACGTTCGAACACCAGCTTGCCGCAGCAGCCACCTTGGCCGTCCGGCCAATCCGACACCGTCCAGCGGGTGTTGTCGCGCACCGTCCAGGCGTTGAAGTCATCCTGGTTGATCAAAATTTCGGCGTTGGCCGTCCCGGTCCAGCCCAACAGCCAGATGCCGAGAAAAAAACTTAGCAGCTTCAAGGTCAGTTCCTTCCGTTGTTGAATTCCAGTTGTGCCGCCGCCCGGTTCCAGCCGCTGTCGACCGCCTGGCAGGTGACGATATGCCGTCCCGGCGCCAGGGCGCGGTTGTCGATGACGAATTGCGGTTTGACATCCTGCTGAATCAGATCACCGTCGATGAACCAGTCATACCGCTGAATCGAGCGGCCGTCCCGCGCTTTGGCTTCGGCGCGGAATTCGGTTTTCATCGCCTGTTCCGTGGCGCCGTAGGCCGGTTGAGTGATGATGACCTCCGGCGCCGGCGCGACGAAATAACGCCGGGCGATCGCTTCAGCTTCGGCCATGAATTCCGGGCTGCTGCCGCCGTAGAAAGCCAGCCCCGGCATCTCCGGCGCTGCCTGCCGGAACATTTTGATCAGTTCTTCGACTTCGGCGGCGGTCAGAATCTTTTCCGGATGGAAATCCGCCGTTTTTTCGAACATGCCGATCAGCGGGATCGTCCGCTCGATGACGCCGAGCCGGCGGGCATATTCGACCCGCCGCAGCATATCCGGCGGCTCGACGCCCCAGTTGATGTTGTATATATTCTTCAAATGGGACTGGCATTCGACGATCAGCAAATCCGGCTGGCCGGCTTCGATCAGCGGTTCGATCGAATCTTCGCCGCGCCAATAGACGGCGATAAATTGTTCCGGCCTGGCTTGCTTGGCGGCCAGGATGCCGGCGACGGAGTGGTCGATCTTGGCGTTGTTCTTGACGACATTCGGGTCTTCCTGCGCATTTATTTCCGCTCCGAGGCGGGTTTTGCCCTGCCACTCGTCAACCTGCAATCCCATCGCATCGCGGTAATCAAGGTAACACTTGATAAATTCGGCTTCGGTTTCGATATACGGGTTGTTCGGGCCGTAAATCCACGACAGGGTCAGGTAGCCGGCCGACGGATTGACGCCGCTGACATCGCCGGAATTGATCAGCGAGTCGCGGTGTTGCTGCGGAATGCCGTTGAAAATATGGAAAATATAAGGGACGGACACCGGCGGCAGCAAAGCGGACGGATAGTGCCGGATGGCCGGCTGCAGCGGCTGTGCCGGCGTCGGCGGCTGGCCGTTCAGTTCGATGGTCAAGGTCGGTTCTCCCAGCGTTATGGCGTAATCGCCTTCCGACGGCGTGCCGTGAACGATGCCGCCGACCCGCAGGAGCAGGCCGTAATTGGGCCGGTCCATATAAAGCCAGCGCCGCACCTCGTCGGTGATATCGATGTTGTAAGTTTCCGCCTCCGGATCGATGGTCCAGGCGGTGCCGCCGGCCCAGTCGAGGCTGTTGTCGATGTTGTAATATTTGTTGCGGTCGAGCGGCCAGCTTGTCCGGCCGTCGCTGAATTGCCAGTCGGCCCGTTCGTTCCAGGCCTGGCGGAGCGCGGCAAGTTCCAGCGGGGGCAGCGGACCCTTGCCGTCCTTGATCCGCAGGGAGCCGGACAGCGTCGCCCGGCCGACATCACCGGCCGCCGCCGCATTCAGGCCGGACAGGTCGAATCGGATCAGTCCGCGGCTGGCCCGGTCATTGGCCAGCTTGACAATTTCCAGCCGGTTGGCGGCAAACGGCGCTTGCGACGAAACGGTTCCATACAATTCCGGCTGCAGCGCGGTCCGGACGGCGTCGCCGGCCCGGCAGAGGCCGGTCATGCCCAGTAGACAGCTCAATACAATCGCTTTGCCCGTCATAATCATCCTTTCTGTAAAGCGGCGTGGGGATCATACCCGGCGGAGTACTCAAAACCATCCGGAAGAGTCGTATTTCCGGATGGCTGGTTCAGGTTCGGCCGATCAGTTGCTGGTGGTTTCCTTGTTGTAGCACCACATCGAATAATCGCCGCCGTAATAGCTCAACACATAGTGCATCCGCAGTTCTTTGTAAAAATCGACGTGGCCGTCGGCGAAACCGATGTTGGTGCCGCCATGCCGCGCCGAAGCGCCCTGACCGCCGACATCCATCTGGTCCCAGGTGTACATGACCAATGTCCAGTAGCTGGATTTGTTGACCGTTCCGTCGACGAAAACGCCTTTGGTGCTCGGACTGATGATCGACGACATCTTGTAACCGGCGTTGCCGCCACTGATATCATTCTCCGTCATATGGTTCTTGGCGTAGGAAAAGGCCGGCCGGGTGCTTTCCACCGGACAGTGGAAGATCTGGTTGTCTTCCCAGGCCATGTTGTCACCCGCTTTGCCGCTGTTCGGGTCGACCGAACCGGTATACGGCCACAGTTGCGCGGTCCACCAGTCTTCGGCCACGCCATAAGCGCCGTCGCGCCACCGCCAGGTCAATACCATGTAGTCGTCATAGTCGTTGGAATACATGATGTTGGCCAGGCCGATCTGTTTGAGGTTGCTGATGCATTTGACCTGCTGCGCCTTGGCCTTGGCCTTGCCCAGAGCCGGCAGCAACATGCTGGCCAGGATTGCAATGATTGCAATCACGACCAACAGTTCGATCAGTGTGAATTTCTTGTTCGTCATCTTTCTACTCCTTGGATTTGTGGTTGGTTCAGTGATATTGGGGATAGAATGTCGTTTCTGGTATAAATCGGTTCCAGCTTCAGCGGCCGGCATGGCGAAATGGTTTCCCGTTCGTGAATCCGCAGATCGATATAGTTGATCAGGCAGAAATCCTGGCTGCTCGATTTCTGCAGCAGAAACTGCCAGCTCATTTCCGAAATGGCCTGGACGTTGTTGTCAACGAAGGTCGGCTGCGGATAGAGATTCTCGGTGCCGATTTCCTCCGAAGCGATCACCGAGACGTCCTCGCCGATTCCGATGCCTTCCTTCATGCAGTAACGGTACAGCAGCGGCAGGCAAAGCGAGTGGACGATGATCGCCGTCGGCGCGTGCCCGCTGTGAAACAAGCCGTCCAAGCGCCGGAACAACACCTCTTCCTCACAGGAATAATGAACCGCCCATTCCGGATAAACCGGCAGCGCCTGTTCGGCCATCGTCCGGTAGTAGCTTTCACGCCACAGCAGCGCGATCTGCCACGGGAACCCCAGGTCCACCGCATGAATGTAGGCAATGCGCCGATGACCGCGTTCGAACAGGTATTTTAGCTGCAGTTCAATCAGGTTCGGCGGGTCGATGACCGCCGGCCCCTGCGACGGCCGGTAGCGCGGCAGGACGACGACATTGTGAACGTTGCGGCTGTTGAACTCCTTGACGATTTCGTCGTTGGCCGGCAGCAACAGAAAAGCCTGGCGGATCTTTTTTTCTTCGATCAATTGGACGTACGCCGAAATTGTCGCGTAATAATTGACGTGGTGGAGGCGCATCGCGTAATTGTATTCGGTCCCCTGGGCGATCAGATGATTGACCAGCAAGGAGGCAAACGAGCGGGGATCGCGCAGATAATTGATCTCGCTGCAGGCGACGATGTCGACAATCCGATCCTGTTCCGGCAGTTCCGCTTCCAGATCGAGGGTGGTCCGGTAGATGCCGGAACGTTTGCGCGTTTCCAGCAACTGGCGGGCCACCAGGTCGCCGATGGCGTTTTCGATGACACACCGGCCGAGTCCGCTCTCTTCGACCATGGTCCGGATCGGCGGCAGGGCTTCTCCATGATTCAATGAATGGAAAAGGCCTTGAACGTACTGTTCCGCTTTCAATCGTTTTTTTTCCCGCAAACCCATTTTTTCATCCATTTTAAACCGGATGATGTCACATCCGATCGTTCCATTTTTATTCTGTACAAGTATTATAGCAGAAAAAATCACAAAATGCAATAGTTGTGCAAATTATTTTTCAAATTTTTTACACAAGATTTTTCTTGGTCAATTTTCACTTTGAGCTTAATCTGTCGAAATGCTCACCTTTTATTGGACAATCATCAATCGAAATTGTGCTTTAATCGATTGAAATAAAAGAAAACTGGCACAAAAAAGAATAAAAAAAATCCGGATTTCCCCGCAGACGGGGAAGATCCGGAGGAAGCCGGGCCGTTTTCGGCGTCCGGTGGTTCAATTGCACCAGGGCGTGTAGTATTTCTTGTAGAAACCGAGGTTGTCTCCGACCAGTTCGTTGAGCACCGCGCTGCTGGCCGAGCCGTCGCCCAGGACGTAATTCATCCGGTTGTCGTGGCGGAAGCGGATGCGTCCGGTGGTGTTGCCGCTCGCGTCGATGTCGGTAATCCAATGCGAGTCGTCCAGGAAGGTATAAGTGCCGTCGCAGAACAGAATCGAACTTGACGCATACGGCGCGCCGGACAGCGCTGCGGCGCTTTGATAGGATTCTTCGTGGGCCGCGCAAGCCGCGCAGTGATGCCAGGTCCCCCAGACCCGCAGGGACTTCATGAACGAATGGTTGTAACCATAGCTGAAGCATGACTTCGAGTCCGGCCAACTGCCTTCGGTCCAATCATCCGGCGGGGTGTCCGAATAGAATTGCGCCTGGTTGAAATCCGAATTGCTCGGGCAGCGATAGACATCCGAACCGGACAGATACCCCGAACCGTTGAGCAGGCCGACGACGGCAGTCTGCTGCATATACTTGCTTTCCTTGTACAGTTCGACCGGATAGCTGTTGAAATCGTCGGAGTACATGATCGTCGCCAGGCCCAGCTGCTTCAGGTTGCCGAGACATTTGATGGCCTGCGCTTTCGCTTTCGCTTTGCTCAGTGCCGGCAGCAACATGCTGGCTAATATGGCTATGATAGCAATTACGACCAGCAATTCAATTAGTGTGAAACTCTTTTTCATCGTCTGCCTCCTTTGATGTTGGTTATGTCAGGTATTGATCGAATCTTTCAGCCAGGTTTCATCGTAACGGACTGCGGCGCAGTCGGACAGCCGCCGGACCGATTGCCCTTCGTGGATTTTCAGGTCGATGTAATTGATCAGACAGAAATCCTGTTTGCGGTGTTTCTGCAGCAGAAACTGCCAGCTCATTTCGGCGATGGCCTTCACGTCGTTGTCGGCGCAGGTCGGTTGCGGATAAAGATTTTCGGTGCCGATTTCCTCCGAAGCGATCACCGAGATGTCCTCGCCGATCCGCAGGCCGTGCTTCATGCAGTAGCGGTACAGCGCCGGCAGGCAGAACGAATGGGTGATGATCGCCGTCGGAACGTGACTGCTGTGAAACAACGTGTCCAGCCGCCGGAACAGCACTTCGTCCTCCCAGGAGTAATGGACCGCCCATTCCGGATAAACCGGCAGCGCATGCTCGGCCATCGTCCGGTAGTAGCTCTCCCGCCACAGCAGCGCGATCAGGTAGGGAAACCCCAGATCCACCGCATGGATATAGGCGATCTGCCGGTGTCCCTGGGAGAAAAGGTAATCCAGCTGCAGTTCGATCAGATTCGGCGGATCGATGACCGCCGGCCCCTTCGACGGCCGGTAGCGGGGCAGCACGACGACGTTGTGGACATCGCAGCTGTTGAATTCCTTGGCGATTTCCTCGTTGGACGGCAGCAGCAGAAAGGCCTGTTTCAACTGTTTTTCTTCGATCAATTGGGTGTAGGCGGAAATGGCCGCATAGTAACTGACCCGGTGGAGCCGCATCGCGTAGTTGTATTCGGTTCCTTTGACGATCAAATGGTTGACCAGTTGCGAGGCGAACGATTTCGGGTCGCGCAGGTAATCGATTTCGCTGCAGGCGACGATGTCGACGATGCGCTCGGTCGCCGCCGGCTCCCGGTTCGTATCCAGATCCAGCGTCGTCCGGTAGATGCCGGAACGTTCCCTGGTTTCCAGCAGATGACGGGCGACCAGGTTGCCGATCGCATTTTCAAGCAGACTGCGGCCGAGGCCGCTCTCTTCGACCATTGTCCGGATCGGCGGCAACGCCTCACCGTGGTTCAGAGAACGGAACAGGCCCAGAACGTATTGTTCCGCCTTCCGTCGTTTTTCTTCCCGTAATCCCATTGGAACAAACCTTTTATTTCATTGCTTCATTGATTTGTCATGGCTTTCTGGAATATAGTATAGCAAAATTTTTCACAAAAAGCAACAGTTGTGCGAATTATTTTGCATTTTTTTTACACAAATAAAATATTTATCCGGAGCGCCATGTTCTGTTTTCGGTGAAATCGGCACAAACCGCTTGCGCCGAACAATCGGCCAAATCACACACGGAACCGGAGTTAGGCGGGAAACTCTCACAGTATCCCGGCCGCCGAAATCATTTCCTGTTCCGGTCTCCCGGCCGGTCCGGCCGGGAAATCCGCGAGAAACACACGCCGCTCAGACGACGGTGAATTGTGCTTCCCCGGCCGGCACCGGCAACGTCCGCCCGGCGACGTTCAGCCTGTAAGGCCGATTGCTGCTGGTCCGGATGCGGCCGTCCTGATAGACCAGTTCGGTGACGGTGTCGCCGAACGAATAATTGGCGATGCCGAGCCGGCCGGCGATTCGGGGCGGCAGCGCCCAGTCGATTGTGTCGGTAAAGGCGTTGGCTTGGTAGATGCCGATGACGTTTTCGAGAAAGAGCGCGATCGGTCCCAATGCCGACCAGCCGCAGAAATCCGGCCGGACCAGCTCCGTGCCGTGCTGCGCCGGTTTCGGCAGATTCGGGTGGTAGCATTCCCAGACGGTATGCGGTTCATAGTCGCGGTAAGTGCGGTACATGTGGTCGAGAATCCGGCGGGCGGTGGCGTTGGCCAGGTCGAATTTGCCGTAATTTTCCAAACCTTTGATTCCCATGTAGGCGGTCGGCAGCCAGATCGAGCCGCGCCAGTAATCGCCGGTTTCGGCGTTGAAGTCGGCATCGTCGCGGGCGACGGTCACCCACGGCACCGGACCGCCGAGCTTGGCCGGGTCGGTCAGGTAACGGCACATCCGGTCGACCGCTTCCGGGGCCGGGATGCCGGACAGCAGCGGCCAGAACGACGCCGGCGTCAGGCATTTGATCTTTTCCTGCGTATCGCCATTGATATCGTAATAGATGCCGTCGGCGTCGTCCCAGTAATGGCAATTGAGTTTGGCTTTGATCGCTTCGAATTTCCCCTGCCATTCGGCGGCCAGTTCCGGCCGGTCGATCAATTCGGCAATCCGGGCGATCCGGTGTGCGGCCAATCCCTGCTGGGCGATGGCGTCGACCCAGAGCATGCGCGGATGATTCGGCCGTTCCGTTTCGGCACGGCGACCGGTCCGGCCGCGCGGCGTGTTGTCCATGCCGCTGCGGCCGCCTTCCCAGAAATAGCCGTTCTCCCGTTTGACCAGGCAGGTGCGGGCCCGGGTGAACGGGGTTTGGACGCCCGGTTCGGTCAAACTGTCGAAAAAGGCGAAATGCTTCTGCAGATACTGTTTTTCGAGCAGCAATCGCTCCAGATGGGCACGGTCGCCGGTCATCAGCGCGTAGCTGTATTCCGCCCAGGCGAACAACGGCGGGTTGTCGGAAATATGGATGCGGACCGGAACGGTTTCGCCGTCGTGACAACCGCTCCAGTCCGGCGGATTGCGGGTGACGATTTTCGGCAGCGGCACCCCGTCGTACAGCGGCTGGTAGAAATTGTTCAACGTTTCGATGCCGGGAAAGACATTGGCGGCATATTTGCAGAAAAACATCATGAAGCAACTGTCCCAGATCCAGATGTCGCTGTCCAGAAAGGCTTCATCCATATAAGGCGTCTGCGGCATGCCGGGAATTGCCTTGACATGGTCGTGGGCGAGCTCCCAGGCGCGTTGGTAGAAATCCAGATAGGCCGGACATTCGTCGAAGATCGGCTGCGGCAGTTCGCGTCGCCAGCCGGTGTTGCGGATATCAAAATTTTTCGGTTTCATCGCTTGTCTTTCATTGGAATGGATTGAATAAACGAATGAAGAAGATACCGCAGTTTACCGGGAACGCAAATCCTTTGCCGGAAAATCGATGGTTTTTGACGGCGGTTTTCCTGAAATGCCGCTTCCGCCGGGAGGCGTCCCGAGGCTGAAATTCCGTATTTTAGGCGGTTGAATAATACCGTATTTGGGGCGGCAAGGTCAATCTGCCCCCGGATGAAATCATTGAAAAATTGATAATTTTTCGTTATTTTTATGAAAATATTTGCAACATGTTGCAGTGATTGGCAAAATGATAACCTGCTCAATTTTAAAGGAATTAAAAAATATTCAAAATTTTTCATTGAGGAGTTGACATTGTTTTTGTTTTTTGCTATACTTTATTCAGGACACTAGTTGCATTATTTTCAAAACATGGACTGAAGAACGAATGGATATCAGAACATTTGCAAAATTGTTGAACGTTTCCGAGTCGACCGTTTCCCGTGCTTTCAGCGGCAAATCGCCGGTACGCTCCGAGACCAAGCGCCGTATCTTTCAAAAAGCAGCCGAAGTCGGTTATCGTCCGAACGGTCACCTGGCCTGCAATAATATTCCGTTTGCCCGGGATCAGGTGGTGGTCATTCATACGCTGGCCGGAACGCAGCTCGGGCTGGACTATATGTTTGCCGAGATGTTCGAGGGAATCAATGCGGTATTTCAGACGGAGCAGTGGCAGGTCAGCCCGCATCTGCTGTTCAACGACATCCCGTTGCTCGACGATTTTTATTACGATGTGTTCAAGGCGGCGAACATTCACGGCATCATCTGCGGTTGTGAAACCGATTTGTATGAGTCGCTGAAAGAACGGCTCGACTTCTGGGCGAAACCGTTCGTGCTGATCGGCAACAACAATCCCCGCCACGACAATTGCGTCCGGGTGGACATCGAAGCCGGCGGCCGCATGGTCGGCGAATATTTCCGGCGAATCGGCCGCCGTCATCCGGCGGTGGTGCTCGGCGACTACAAACGGGAGTGCTTGGTCGATCTCGAACAACCGCTGTCGCGGGGCAAGGAACGCGGCTTTCTCGCCGGCATCGGGCTGCCGCGGGAGGAGGTCATCTGGATTCCGGGCGGTTACAGTTATGCCGACGGTTTTGCCAGTTGCCTGAAGCTGCTGCATACCGGGGCGCCGTTCGACTGCGTGTTCTGCGGCAACGACATTCTGGCGACCGGTTTCCTGGCGGCGGCCCATGCCAACGGCATCAAAGTGCCGGAAGAGGTGGCGGTATTCGGTTTTGACAATGTCGAAGTATCGCAATTTACCATTCCGGCTCTGAGTACGGTCGATTTGCGGCGGCGGGAAGTCGGGCGGGCGGCGGCCACCGGCTTGCTGGATATCATCAAGCACCGGGACAACCAGGTGAATATGACGCTGAAGCCCCAGTTGATTCTGCGGGAGTCGGCGTGACCTGTCCGGACCGGGGACGCTTTTTGCTTTGCCGCATACCCTGATTCCGGAAAATATCAGTCGCTTTTCTGGGCCGGTGAACGATTGGGGCATTTGCTTTTCCGCCGTTTCCGGAGTATGGTTTCCCCGTTTCGGAAACAGGAAGACGAAAATGGCCGGAGAGCTTACTGAATCATGGAAAAGAAATTGATTTTGCAGTTGGCTTCCCCGCCCGGGGAAGCGCTGTGGGAATTGTATGAAGCGTTGAATTGGAACCGGCATGTCAAGCAACCGGCCGCGGGGCTGGAGCTGGCGCATCGGCAGGCGTTCCGGACGGCGGCGATGTATGACGGCGAAAAACTGGTTGGCGTCGGCAGAGTGGTTTCCGACGGCGTGATTGCCGCTTTGCTGTGCGGTCTCGGGGTGCATCCGGGATATCGGCGGCGCGGCATCGGCCGGCGGCTGGTGGGGGTGCTGGCCGCCGAATGCGCCGCGGCGAAGCTTCATCTGGAGTTGCTGTGCGAACCGGAGTTGTTCGACTTTTACCGCCGTTGCGGATTCGAACCGTTTCTGGCCGGAATGCGATTGAAAATTTGACTGCAAAATGAATTTGCCGCCTGCCAAAATTGCCGATCCGGCGATTCGCGCCCGGATTCTGTTGGTCATCATCTACATCGGTTTTGTCAGCCTGGGATTGCCGGATACGGTGCTCGGCGTGGCCTGGGACTATATGCGCGTCGACTTCGGCGAACCGATTTATTACGCCGGCTTTTTGACGATGCTGCTGACGCTCTGTTCGGCGGTGTCGAGTTTCATGAGCGGGGCTGTGCTGCGGCGGGTGGGAACCGGCCGGCTGCTGATGATCTGCGGCTACCTGACCGGTTTTTCGCTGCTGGGGTATGCGCTTTCGCCGGTATTCTGGGGATTGCTGCTGCTGACCGTGCCGCTGGGGTTCGGGCAGGGGGCGGTCGATACCGGCATGAATTTCTACGTGGCCAAGCATTATTCCAGCCGGAATATGAGCTGGCTGCACTGCTGCTGGGGGATCGGGGCCAGCGCCGGGCCGACCGTGGTGACGCTGGTCATTGCCGCCGGCTGGTCATGGCGGTGGTCTTACGGACTGATCGCTTCGATTCAAATTGTCCTGGCGACGCTTTTTCTGGCCGCGTTGGGGTTGTGGCGCGAGTCCGACGGCACCGCGGCCGGCACGGTGGAAGGGCTTGCCGCGGCCGGTGAAACCGTGACGCGTGACGTGCGCTTCTGGTGCTGCGCGCTGATTTTCTGGGCTTATACCGGCATTGAAGTGTCGATCGGTTTGTGGAGCTATACGTTGCTGACGACTTTGCGGCAGGTGCCGGCGGAGGCGGCCGGTTACTGGGTGGCCGGTTACTGGGGCGCGTTGACGGCCGGCCGGTTTCTGCTCGGCATTTTTGCCGACCGGATCGGCAACCGCCGCTTGATTCGCTGCAGCACGGCCGGTGCGATGCTGGCCGGAATATTGCTGGCCGTTCCCGGGGGGCGGTGGCTGGCGCTGGCGGCATTGCTGCTGGCCGGCTTTTCGCTGGCTTCGCTGTATCCGTGCATGATGCACGAAGCGCCCCGGCGTTTCAATGACGCGACCGCCGGCATTTTGACCGGTTATCAGGGCGGAGCCGGGGCGCTCGGCATTGCGATGATCCCGCCGCTGGTCGGTTATATCGCCGCGCGGACGACCTTCGGAATTTTGCCGTACGTGGTATTCGGCCTGTCGCTGGCAATCTTTCTGATGCAGGTCCGGGTGGACGGCTGGCGTTTGGCCCGCCGCTGAAATTGGCGGCGAAGACCGTTTCCGCAGGCCGAAGGGGCGCCGGAATTATTTTTTGGCGTTTGAGCGTCGAGCTGTTTTTCGTTTTTTTAGGCAATATTCCGGCGCGGCAGTTTTTTCTTCCGGCGCCGGAGCGATAAACCGGGGTAAAAGTAGAAAATGACAAATGTCGAGGTTCCGGCGGAAAACTGGCGGAGAAAAATTGCTATTTTCCTGACTGCCCAGACCATTTCCCTGTTCGGCTCCTCGCTGGTGCAATTTGCGATTATCTGGCATATCGCCTTGTCCACGCTGTCCGGCGCGATGATGACCATTGCGACGCTCTGCGGTTTTCTGCCGCAGATCGCGATCGCGCTGTTCGGCGGCGTCTGGATCGACCGTTACAACCGCAAATGGCTGGTCATACTGCCGGAGGCGGCGATTGCGCTGGAGACGCTCGGGGTGGCGATCGCCTTTCTCGCCGGCTATCGGGAACTCTGGCTGCTGTTTGCCGTGCTGGTCGTCCGTTCGGCCGGAACCGGCATTCAGACTCCGGCGGTCAACGCCTTGATTCCGCAAATCGTGCCGGCGGAAAAATTGATCCGGATCAACGGCGTTTACAGCAGCATCACTTCGCTGATGATGTTTTTGTCGCCGGCGGCCAGCGGGGCGGTTCTGATGTTCATGACGATTGAGGCGACTTTTTTCATCGACGTGGCGACTGCGGCCGTCGGCATCGGCTTGCTGTTCACTTTCCCGGTGCCGGCGATCCGGGAAGCGGCGGAAAATCGACTGCAATCCAATTGGCGGAACATCCAGCAGGGCTTGGGCTATTTGCGCGATCACGCTTTTATCCGCCGTTTGCTGCTCTTTTTGTTTGTCGTAACTATTTCGATCAGCCCGGCCGCCTTTTTGACGCCGTTGCTGGTCGGGCGTTCCTTCGGCGATGAAGTCTGGCGGCTTTCCGCCAGTGAAATGGTCTTCAGCGCCGGCGCGGCGGCCGGCGGCATGTTGATTGCCGCCTGGGGCGGTTTCCGCAACCGGCTGCATACGACGATTCTGGCCGGTTTGCTGTACGGCGCGTTGATGATCGGCCTGGGCGTCGCGCCGGTTTTCTGGAGTTATCTGTTGTTCAATTTCCTGATCGGCATTACGATGTCCTGTTTCAGCGCGCCGCTGACCGCATTGCTGCAGGAGAAAGTGGATCCGGCGATGCACGGCCGGGTGTTCAGTCTGGTGCAGATCGCCAATTGCTGCGGCCTGCCGCTCGGGATGGTGCTGTTCGGGCCGCTGGCGGACCGGATCGCGGTCGGAAGGTTGCTGGCCGGGGCCGGGGTGCTGGTGATCGCTCTGTCGTTGTTTGCATTCCGGAGCCGGGAATTTACCGGTGCAGGGATCACGGCCCGGCCGTCCGGCGGCAAAGATGGCGAGTTTTCCGGATCGCCGCGTTGACAGTGCGGCCTTTCGCCGATATAATATTTTCTCGTAGCGGAATCGTTTATGAATGACACAGCAAGGACGGAAAAATGATGCATTACAAGACGCGCCGGGGAATGGTGCTTGAATTGGAACAGGACGGAATCGCTTATGCGTTTCACCAGGCGGAGTCGCCGTGGCGTGGCCGCTGGCTGTGGCGCGTCGATGCCGGGCCGGCGGAACATATCGAATTGCGCGGCAAGGCGGATTGTTACAGCGGCGGCGCCAAAGATATGCAGTTGCAGGTGAGTTATCAGGTTTGCGACGGCGGGTTGGAGTGCCGGGTGCAGTTGACCAATGCCGCTTTGCTGGTCGGGCACCGGGTGGATTTACTGCGCTGGCAGGTCGGGGTGGATTGCCTGATGCTCTCCTATCCGGAATTTCTCGATAAATTTTCTCCGTCCGGCGCCCGGGTGGAGAACAGTCATTTCTGGTGCGCTCTGGCGACGCCCTCCGGCAAACGGTTGGCGGTGGTTTCACCCGATCGGGTGGCCGGCTGGCGGGTCTTGTACGATGACCGCTGGGCCGGTTACAGTCGTGGCGACCGGCCATCCGGCGGCCATCAGATCGGGACGATCGCGGTCGATCTGCTCAATGCCGGGGAGAAATTGCCGGTGCGGGTGACGCCGCCGCCGGTGGAATTGGCGCCCGGCGAACAGCGGGAATGGCGTTTTTATTTGATACCCTGCCGTTCCGAGCCGGAGATGTGGGCCCGGACGGCCGAATATACCCGGGCCGCCTGCGTGGCATTTGCCGCCAGCGGCAATGAACCCGGCCGGTTGGCCAGCGGCCGGATTTTTGCGCCGGCGGGTGAAACGCTGACGATCCGCTATCCGGAGGAGAAGTCGCTGACTGCCGATGAAATCCGCATCGATGGCGAGAACAGCTGGATCGGCAGGGCGCAGCCGACGGAGATTGCCGCGGTTGCGGTGCGAGATTTTGCGCTGCGGCTGCCGGCGCGGAACGAATTCGGCAATTCCTATCAGTTCAGCATCGAGTGCGGCGCCCGGACGACGACCGGCAGCATTTACAGTTGGGCGGATTGGACGCGTTATTTGCTGAGTGCCGCCAGCTATGCGAAAAGCCGGCCGCCGCGCGGTACTCATGTCATGGAAGCGTATATGCCGGTGCTCGCCTGGATTGCGGCGGAAAAAATTGACCCGCAGCCGACCCGGCGGGCCAGGATCGAATCCTTTTTCGAAGAGGAGTTGTTCAATTGTTCCTATACGCCGGACGGCGAACCGTTGTGTTTTCCGCACCGGATTCAGAATCATGCGTTCGTCATCGATTTGTGCCGCGAGATGTACGGGCTCGACGGCGATTTGAAATGGCGGCGGCGGGCCGACCGGCTGGTCACTTATCTGCTCGGCTGCCGGGGTGCCGACGGCGGACTTTATGCGCACCACGGCCGGCAGCATTATACTTCGGTGATTTATCCGGCCCGCTCGCTGTATGAATATGCCGAATCGTTGCGGGCCGACGAGCCGAAACGGGCGGCGGAAATCATCGACGCGCTGCGGCCGGTGTTCGCCGATTTGCTGTGCCGCCGCGACAATATCGG
>OJMH01001444.1_pt1 | contig 23756 bp, 29 predicted proteins | sample 1597111 | NCBI WGS metagenome assembly OJMH01 (sample SAMEA2452115, study PRJEB22498) | human gut metagenome | reverse complement strand
CTATATGTGGTTCAAAAAATACAGTACGAATAACAACAGTTGATAGAGCAATATCAGTTAGTGCAGTTGGACTAGCCAGTGGAAAGATTGGTAAACAGTATAAATGTAAAGATTGCAAACATATGTGGTAAGAAGGTGGCTAAACTTATGACAAGAGAAGAAGTATTTAAAAAAATTTGGAATTGGCATAACTTTTTGTATCGTTATACAGATGATAAAATTGATGATTTTAGGTATGTTGTTTTAGGATACTGTGAATCAAGCAGACCTGATGAGTTGAATATAACATCATACGACATGCAAATGCTTGATAGAATGATTGAAGTATATGAAGCAAATAACATATCAGAAAATGATAAAGGCTTTTTGGCAAGCAGAATGCATAAAATTTCAAATAAGTGCGACTGTCGATTTGAAAATAGAAAAACTAAACAAGAACAATTGGATTTCATAAATAGTTTGACTGAAAGTCAGCTGAAAGAAGTGGCTGAACAGATTGAAATGTATGATTTAGCAAGACAGTTATATAAAGATGGATTCAGATAAGTAGAAAAGGGGGTATTCGGGAGGAATATACATGTCTAAATATTGTCCAAAATGTAAGCAAAATTTTTCAGACTCATTTGAAGAATGTGTGTATTGCAATACTCCACTTGTTAATGGGCTGATTGAAATGGATGATGTGTCTACATCAGAACCACACACAATGTCAGATTCAGAAATATTAGAAAAGTACAAAGATTACAGAAAAAACATAGAAAGCCAAATTGGTCATGGATTATCAGATGCAGAGTTCCTAAATGGATTAAAAGAGGCTCATCGTGATAGCTTAGTGCTTAAGGCAGAAAAGTATAATTCATCTTCTACAGATAAAGTAAACATTCCTAATTGTCCAACATGTCAAAGTACAAACATCAAAAAAGTATCAACAGCTTCGAAAGCTGGTTCAGTATTCATGTGGGGTTTATTATCACAAAAGGTAAAAAAGCAATGGCACTGTAATAATTGTGGGTATGAATGGTAAAGTAGACATATGCAAATGATATAATTGACATTTTATGACAAGTTTTCTATATTATATATAGAGTGTGTAGTTCCATATGAAACAGGACACATAACATATTTAGATTGTAAAGAACACTTTGTATGCAACACGGCTTACGGTCAGTGACACATTCTAGGATGTGTATTGATTATTACATAAGATATTTTTATGTAAGTCCAATACAGAGGAGGTGTTTACAATCGACTTTAATATCTTATTAAGGGATTTTTGTCTATTTATTCTTGGTATATATGGGACAAAGATATTTGATTATCTGCACACTTTAGTACAAAAGCGTGAAGTACAACATTTCATATTTTTAACAGTATCGTTTTTTGCGGTACATATGCTTTTGACTTACCTCTAAGAGGATAGGCGAACCCGGCACCCCAGCATTTTTGCTGGGGTTTTGCTATAACATTGTATGAATTATAAACTCATAAATTGCACGACAACTTAGTGTAAAACGAACTCCCCATTATGGAAAAATGAATAGAAAATGTATAAAAGTGGCAAAAACGAATAATTATAAGGGTTTATGCATTACTAATCAATTTTCTGTCATTTTCATAATCTCTTTATTATTCGTAAATTATACTATTTTAAGCATATACAACGATATTCTGATGGTGTTAAATGATAACGCTTTTTAAACAATCTACAAAAATAATCCACATTATGGAATCCGCTTTCATAAGCAATTGTTTTTACTTTTTTATTCGTATTTTTCAATAACCAGGAAGCTGTCTGTAAACGATACCCAATCAGATAATCAACCGGCGTAGTATGTAAAAATCGTCGGAACAAATTAAGTGCTGTACTTTTGCTGACTCCTATATGTGAAGCTATTTCATTCAGCGACAGCCCATGGTTATAATTTTCATGTATATATTGCATCATTAACTGTACTCTTTTCTGTGCAGCCTCATCGACTGTCTGCGCCTCTTCTTTACCGGATATCTTTACATTTTCATAAAAAATCAACCATAAATTCTGCAACAATGCAAAAGTAGCAAGCTCCCTTATTTTCTCATTCTCCTGTATTTCAATTATTTTTATCATAATTTGTATAATTTCTACCTGCCATGATTCATCAGTTCGAAAACATTGAAAGGATATATTCGATGAAATGATTGGCAAAACATATTTTTTATAGATTAAACTGTTCTCCGGCGCAATAAATTCAGGCATGCATACAAAGTTAGGAATAACACCACCAGATGCTGCATAAAACTGATGCAATATTTTAGAATTTATAAAAATCGCTTCTCCTTCTGACAATATAATCTGTTTTTCGCCTATCCCACATGTAACTTGTCCGGACTCGACATATAAAAACTCAAATTCCCTGTGCCAGTGCCATTCAATACAATGAAAATCAAACAGTTCCAGATTATCATAATAATACTGGAATGGATAAGCACTGCTTCCGTGCGGTTTGATTTCCATGAATTCCTCGTCTGTAAGTATTTTATTATATGTTTTATTGTAATCCATCCCCATATCTCATTCTTTCTTTTTTACGATATTATACAGTATTTATATGATTTAATTCAATGTATATATCTAATATTTGTTATATAATCAAACAAAAAAAAAGAAACGAGGTATTCTTATGATTTTTAAACGAATGAATGAAAGTGCAATTAGAGGTGGAAAATAGAGAATGAGTACTGTAAAGAAAAATGACTACAATAAAACAAAAACAGCCTGTTATATGGGTTTTATCACACAGGCTATTGCGGCGAATTTCGCACCGCTTCTTTTTTTGAAATTTCATAATGACTATAATATTTCTCTCGGCAATATTGCTTTAATATCCACTTTTTTCTTTTTCACACAGCTTCTGGTGGATCTGTTTTGTGCTAAATTTGTAGATTATATTGGATATCGTGTCTGCATTGTTGCATCAGAAATATTTGCTTCACTTGGTCTGGTTGGACTGGCATTTTTACCTGAGCTTTTACCTGATCCTTTCATTGGAATTATATGCAGTGTCGTTATATATGCTATAGGAAGCGGCTTAATCGAAGTGCTTTGCAGCCCTATCATTGAAGCCTGTCCATTCGAAAACAAAGAAGCAACTATGAGCCTGCTCCATTCATTTTACTGTTGGGGAGCTGTTGGAACCATTTTGGTTTCCAGCCTGTTTTTTCTGATATTTGGAATAACCAGTTGGAAATGGCTTGCCGTGATATGGGCACTCATTCCGGCAGTTAATACTTATAACTTCATTACCTGTCCGATTGAACATCTGGTTGACAATGGCGCCGGTATGGGAATCAGGAAGCTATTTTCCAAACCGTTTTTCTGGGTTGCGATTTGTCTGATGATCTGTTCCGGAGCTTCTGAACTTGCAATGGCTCAATGGGCATCTGCTTATGCGGAATCTGCACTTGGATTATCAAAAACACTGGGGGACTTAGCAGGTCCATGTATGTTCGCAATCACAATGGGAATCAGTCGTATGATTTTTGGAAAATATGGAGAACGACTGGATTTAATGAAGTTTATGAGTTGTTCCGGCATATTATGTGTTATATGCTATCTTCTTTCTGCCTTGTCGACTAATCCGATTATAGGACTTATAGGTTGTATTTTATGTGGATTTTCAGTTGGCATTATGTGGCCGGGAACAATCAGTATTTCTTCAAAAACTTTTCCAAAAGGTGGAACGGCTATGTTCTCTCTCCTTGCCATGGCGGGAGATTTAGGCGGCAGTATTGGGCCTGGAATCGTTGGTCGTATTACCCAGTATGCGGAAAATAATATCCGGATTGGCATGGGATGCGGACTTATTTTTCCGGTAATTCTATTATTTATGCTGTTTCTTCTACATCAAAAAAATCAGTGCAAGCAGAAATAGCACTGTATAAAGCAAACATAAAACTACCCAATAAAATTTCATATCTTCAGACAGCTTTATTGGGTAGTTAAATCATCATTTTAAAATATTATATTTTTATTTTCAGCTTTTCAAATCATATATATGTTAAATAGTGCTGTCTTTTTCACACATTAACTAAAAATTAATGCGGCAACACTCTGGTGATAACAGGCAATGAGCCAGTGCATACAGTATTTTAATATCCCTGCAAATAATCAATCTCCATTTTTTCCATTTTCTTACACCATTCTCTTTCCTCGATGCCTTCTGCACATAGCCTAATGTTAATACTATGTACCATAGAGATGATATTCTTATATAACTCATAATCTCTGGCACTGTTCATCGCCTTAGCTGTAAAATCCTTGTCCAGTTTCATATAACTTGGATTGCTGTTGTATGATTAGTGATCCGCACATTCCCTGGACAATCCCAAGTAGCCAATATAGCAAAAGACCTGGATTCCGTTTTTGATGTGGAATCCAGGTCTTCTATTTGTTGAACAAACCTGCCCGCTCATTGTTTTTAATAAAAGTGTGATGATCCTGTATTGAAATCCGTATATTTTTGTGATTGGGGTTGTATTTTTTGACTTCTCCGCATATAATAAAAATGTGATTAAGAAACACAAAACCTCCAATAAAAGTGTGAAGGAGTGTGTCTATGGAACGATTGATTTTGAATAAGCTGCTGGCCTGGAAGAATTCTCCCTATCGCAAGCCCCTGATTTTGAAGGGTGTGCGCCAGGTGGGTAAGACTTGGATTCTGAAGGAGTTCGGCAGACGCTATTATGAAAATACCGCCTATTTCAACTTTGACGAGAACGAAGAATACAAGCAATTCTTTGAAACTACAAAAGATGTTGACCGTATTCTGCAAAATCTGATGCTGGCAAGCGGTCAGAAGATAGTACCGGAAAAGACTCTCATTATCTTTGATGAGGTGCAGGACTGCCCCAAAGTTATTAACTCCATGAAATATTTCTGCGAGAACGCACCACGGTATCATATTGCCTGCGCCGGTTCTCTGCTGGGCATTGCCTTGGCGAAGCCGTCTTCTTTCCCGGTGGGCAAAGTCAACTTCATGCAGATTGACCCTATGACCTTTACCGAGTTCCTGCTGGCAAATGGTGATGAGAATCTGGCTAAGTATCTGGAAACAGTAGATAACCTTGAGCCGATCCCCGATGCATTCTTCAATCCGCTTTACGAAAAGCTCAAGATGTACTATGTCACCGGTGGTATGCCGGAATCCGTTAAGATGTGGACGGAGGCAAGGGACGTAGTAGCTATGCAGGAAGCGCTATCCGATATTATCGGTGCTTATGAGCGTGATTTTGCAAAGCATCCTAATATCAGCGAATTCCCGAAGATTTCAATGATCTGGAAATCGATTCCTTCTCAACTTGCGAGGGAAAACAAGAAGTTCATTTACAAGGTAGTCAAGAAAGGGGCCAGAGCCCGTGAGTATGAAGATGCATTACAGTGGCTGGTGGATGCCCGACTGGTGCATAAGATCTACCGCAGCTCCGCTCCTGTCCTTCCGGTAGCTGCTTACGATGACCTCTCAGCCTTTAAGATTTATTTGGTGGATGTTGGTTTGCTCCGCCGTCTGGCGCAGTTGGCACCTACAGCCTTTGGGGAAGGCAACCGCCTTTTTACTGAATTCAAAGGTGCATTAACCGAAAACTTTGTGCTGCAGACTTTAATTACTCAGTTTGAAGTCATGCCCCGTTATTGGAGCCAAAACAACCCACCTTATGAAGTGGATTTCCTCATTCAGCGGGAAAACGACATCTTCCCCGTTGAGGTCAAATCCGAAGCCAACACAACTAGCAAGAGTATGAAGAAGTTCAAGGAACTGTTCCCTGATAAGGTCAAGCTCCGCATCCGTTTCTCATTGGATAATCTGAAACTGGACGATGATGTGCTGAATATCCCGCTGTTCATGGCAGATCAGGCGGATCGATTGATAGGATTGGCGTTGGAACAAATTCAGAATTAAATGCAAACGCTATAATAATGAAGCCTCCGCTAGAATCAAAACCAACGGAGGCTTTACAAGTTATTTCAATAAACACTATACCGTATATCTTTTCAGGCTTCAGCAGTTCTATCCCAGAAATCGCGCATTTTGTTTTCCTCGTCAATTCTATAAGCTGCTCTTTCGTACATTTATAAGCAAAACTTCCCCAGTCAACCTGTACACAATCCGTAAACAATTCATCTGCAATAAACAGAAAATCCCATCCGCCAAGTCTTTCTATCCTGTTATTATCTGCAAGTATGTCATAAGGATTTTTATTTTCTTTCCACGTATTCAGCCTGTCCTCTTTAATTTCTCCATAAAAGATTGATGACATCATAAACATCTGCCTCCGTTAATCTTCCAGTCCCCATATAACAGTCACAGTATCAGAGATATCTATATCATCAGGCTCGATGTCCATATCATAGGAAGCAGACTCACATTCCTCCGGTTCACAGCACCGAAGCGACATTTCCTGCAATGGTCTTGATACAAAATCAATCTCTCCCCATGAATAATCAATATTTATGATTTTTCCCAAATTTACACCTGCTGCCTCTGCCAGTACAGATGCCTTTGCCTGGGAATCCTTTACTGCTGCACCAAGCAGCTCATTCTTTGACTTCTCCGGATCTGCAACTGTATATTCGATAGTAAATTCCGGAGATACAGAACAATGTGCCAGAGCATATAATATTTTTCCAAGTCTCTTATTATCTGCTGGGAACTCCAGCTTCATACGATGCACATATTTATATCCTTTGAATCTTCTCTTCCAGCTTTTATCTCTCGCCTGATAGCTCTCGTATTCAGTATCAATGTTGAAATATAGTGTTTTCAGCTCTTTTCTCTCATATCCCAGTTTTTCAATAAGATCCTTTAGGATTTCCACACAATCGGATGATTTCCGCAATGTTTCATCATATTCTTCATACATCCCCTCTATATTGATTCTGAGTCGTATCATATCCGGTTTTACAGATAGTTTTCCCTTACCAGTTACTCTGATTGTTCTTTCCATCATGCTTCGCCCTCCATCTGCCTCCAGTCTCCGGAAAGCATCCGGTATTATCTCTTTTCTTGTTACAATATGAGTATATCCCGAAGGCACTTTGAGGTGGTCGCTGAATAGGCGACACTTTAAGGCAAAGAAAATACCGGTACTAATCCGTACCGGCATCACAAAGTCAATATTTACTTGTAAACCAATCATAAAACTCAATTTCTTCTTCATCAGAAGTATTTTTATCAATAAATTCCTGTAAATCCTTTTTCATATTATTATAAGTTTCCTGATATTGTGTACTGTTGCAGAAAACAGTATGCATCATTCCGCCATAAATACCACATGTGATGGCATAATATCTTTCACATTTTTCCAAAGTTATCCGGCATGAATCCTTGTATTCTTCATCTGAAATTATCAATCCGCCTTCACTTCCTGTCTGATCAGGCTGATAAATATTATCCCACATATATTCTACACTCCCAATATTTCATTTGTATACTTGAACAGTGTCACATTCAGCTGCATGATATCATACTGCTTATCAATAATCGCTTTCTGCACAATCAGGTCAAACTTACTGCTCGGACTGAACGCCCAGTCTGCTCTAGCCATCAAATCTTTTGACTGCTCCAAGTCGAGATGCAGTGAAATACATAGTGCCATGACAGTCTTTTTCTTTGGATGATAATTTTCATCACACTGGATTTTTGAGAAATGCTTCCTGTCAAGGTTTGCATTTTTCCATACATCCTTATTATCAACTCCTGCTGTTGCAATCAATTCAAACAGCTTTTCGTGAAAAGACGCTCCCATATTTGCAAGCTGCTCTTCTAAGGATATGTCAGCTGACAGCATATAGGGTTCCGTCAACCTGACATCAGCATCCGATTCTTCATCGAATATGTAACTTTTCTCAGCATCCTCACTGCGAAGCATTTGCTCATATAGTTCTTCTTCTGGTATATGTCTGCTTCTGACCCGCCCTCTGTTTCCTACCGGATATTCCTTATTATGACTTTCCCTGACATAATTGGCATCTATATACGAATCTATCTCTCCAACTATCTGACCAGATAACTGAAATGATTTCTTGTCAAACACCACAAGAATAATCTGCATTTCATTTTCTGTAAGAAACTCACTGAATACAGATACTGCTATCTGTAATGCCTTATCCTTTGGAAAACCATACACTCCGGTTGAAATCAAAGGAAATGCAATGCTCTCACATTTCAATTCAACAGCTTTCTGCAAGGATTTTCTGTAACAACTCTCCAGAATATCAAACTCATGCTGCTTGCCATCTTCCCATACAGGACCTACAGTATGTATGATATATTTTGCCTGTAGCTGATATGCTCCGGTAACAGCAACATCTCCTCTCGCGATTTTGCCAATCTTTTGACGTTCTGCAAGGAGTTGTTTCTTTCCGGCCGCCTCATAGATTGCCAGATCCGTACCACTTGCACATATCGGATTTGGATTAGCAGTATTGACAATAGCATCCGCCTTTACTTTTGTAATATCATTTCGGACTATCTTAAATGGCATATGGCACCTCCTTCGTTTTACGCTTTACTCGTTCACCACACCACCTGCAATCAGTTTCTTATAAAACTCAACTGCCGCTGCAAGATCCCTATCATCCGGATGTCCTTTGGCAACACCACCAATCAGTTTAAATGGTCCAAATGTATCAAAGCCCTTGCACGAAAACCTTCCCACCAGATTATCATGCTTATCCTCAATAATGCTTTCCATAGATTTGAATGCCTCACTTCCACCATAAGTACACATCAGAAAAATGTTTTTATTCTCTATCAGATGGACAGATGCAAATTTAAGTACAGACTGATGAAATTTTCCGTAATAAACTCCTGACGCAAATCCTATCAGGTCATAGCCAGATAAATCTTTTTCTGTTACCTGTGTAGCATCTATCAGATCAACTTCATTTGTCTTGGCAATTTCATCAATAATTTTCTTTGTATTTCCATGATGCACTGATGCATAAATAATTGCTGTCTTCATATATTGTTAGTTCCATCCTTTCCATACATCCGGCTGATATCCCAGTGTTGACTGCTTTCCATTCCTTACTATACACAACTACATATTACACATTTGAGGAGGCTAAATCAGCACTCTTTGAATATATAGAGTCATTCTACAACCGAAAAAGGCGCCATAGTGCTCTTGATTACAAGACACCACAACAGGTTGAAGATGAGGCTCTGGCAGCATAAGAAATAATTCTCTCGGCATATGCTATGCTGGGGGGGAGTTCAACTTTTTGTGTCCAAAGTATTGACATAGATTCAATCAGAAAATATATCTATGAGATGATCATACAGCATATCACTGGTATCTTCTCCACAATTCAATTTATGGTATGGCATATAGATTTCTGTAACCTCCTGTACTGAGCCAATCATTCAATTCTGGGGCAATCTGTTCTATACCTGTAAAATCACTATCATTCTCAAAGTCATATCCTGGAAGTGCCGGAATCAGCAAATGGTATTTTTCTTGTAACAAAGTAATCACGTTTTCAAAATAATTTCATTATTTTCTTTACCAATTTCGTGGATATTCATCATTAAATACACCTCAGTCTCTACAACAAAATATTTTTACTTAATGAAACTGAAATTTATCATATTTTACCAAGTAATTCCACAATCCCTGCTACTACAAATGCAACCACCAAATACAGTACAGTAGCCGCCCCTCGTTTTACCAACACAGTCTTCCAAGGCTTTACATACGGAATTCCTTCCATACCATCTATATGCCAGATTCTGCTGTGCCCCACCCATAATCTGTCAATCACAATACCATCAAACCAGTTCATGACCACAAGAAAAAGACAGGCTTGAAGATATGCCGTTTTAAAATCCATAACATGATTCCAAACAGAAATAATCAAGATCAGAGCCACAAATATAATAATACAAAATGGTATCATAAACCACTTTGACCTTTTCATCACAGTTTCTTTATCAGCAATTCCACGTTTCTGTGCTTCTTCTATATAATTTCCTCCTTTTAAGCCTCAAGGATTATATGAATTATTGGAATTTTTTTTGCTACAAAATAATCTAATAATTCTTTCTCACACAATTTACTTACCAGCGACATTGATACTATTGGCATTTTCCCTAATTGAATTTTTTCCTCTATAATATTTCTTAATTCTTCTAAAAAATATTTGTTAACATATGGATCAAATCCCGAAAGTGCTTTTAAAAAATTATCCTTAATCAAATTCATCCAATAGACATCAGATTCAATATATTCAGCGTTATGATCTGCAAGGTCTTCTGCTAATTTTAATGCCATATGTGACTTACCAACACCATTAACTCCATCTATCCAAATAATCATATATACTGCTCCATTATGGTTGCACCAAAATAATATTCTCTGCTTGTAAACCTTCTCTAACAAATAACTCTGGTGTTGTCTCTTCCGATATTCCTTCCAACATTAGTGAAGCCTTTGCTTGGTTAAATGCGGTTTTTAAGTCTTTGCCAAAACCTATTGATGAATAAAATTGTGATGCAAATACAACTGCTGCTTCATCCCCTATTGATGTATTCATTCCAATGGCAGCGTCTACATGCTCAACTATATTTTCTGCTTGGGAAGCTGAAAAGCAAGCATTATAAAATATAAGTCTGACTTTATCAGAAAGAGTCATAATGGTTTGTGCCATTGCCTCTTTAGTAACTAATTTTCCCTGTCCATTTACATTTTCAAATACTAAATCACCATTTATCGAACCATGTCCACTAAAATGAATAATATCCGGATTTACTTCATTGATTGCCTGCAACAAATCTGATGTTCTTACCGCCCATCTTGTTTCAAATCTAATAGTATCTCTATAATCAGATTTTCTTATCATCTCCTGTATTGCTCTACACTCAGCATCTAATCTTAATGATTGTGTATCTGTTGGATTTGAAGCCAAAAATAGCACTGTTATTGTATCTGGAATTTTTTTAAGTTCCTCAATTTGACTTTGCATTTTGCTTTGTATTTCCTCATGAAATTGGATTGTCCTATTTAACTCTGAAATCTTATTTTGTGTTTTTTTCTGTATTTCTGCTTCTTCCTTTACACGTTGTTTATGAATTTTGTCTTCTTCTCTTTCTAATTTCTTTTGTTCAGCAGATAACTCTTTTTCTAATTTTGAATTTTTCTTTTCTATATCAGCTATTTTCTTTTCTGCAATAGTTATCTCTTTCTCAGCCCTAGCTATTTCATTCATTTTAGATTTAATAGTCGTTGTACTGTGCGTTCTTTTTATTGCATTATTAGCACTGTCGATTTTGGCTCTCGCCTTAGCTATTTTGTCGCTCTCCTTAGCTTTATCAGAAACCAGCTTAGAAATAGCTTCTCTTTTCCTAATTACATTACTCCTATAAGTGTCTATCAGTGCCATACATACACACCTCCACAAAATATGATACACATATTTTAGCACAATACACTATGCACAGATAGTATCAATCTATTTTCATATAAGTACATTTCAATAACAAAAAATACTGTATAGTATTTCCTATACAGTATCGTCAATTACATAATTCAATTAAAAAAGAGCCCGACGCATCAAGCTCTTTCAAGGTGTTGTCCGAAGACGCCCACCGCAATTCATAAATATAATATACCATATTGTCAAAATTTATGCAAGTTCTATCAAGAATTACTTATAAAATTTTGTAACTGTTTAAGATGTGAACGTTGCTGGGTTCCTAAAATTTGATTACATACGTTTGCCGGAAGTTGGTTACGAAGTTCATCAGTCAATGAAAGGAATGTATTCAAAAATTGTTTACATATAGTCTTTGACTCCCCCATTTTTCTCAGAACATATGTCAAAAGAATAATATACGCATAAATGTACTTAAAATCAAGATTTGCAATTCCTACTTCTGTTTCCAGCAGAGTACCTAATCTTTGATTAATTTTACCTGTTCTAAATCTTGTATCAAAAATAATGTTATTATGTGCAATCGCATTTCTAAGATCTTTAAGCGCATATATAATATATTCGGTTATTTTCCCATCTGCATCAAGATTACTTGGGAGGTGTAATGTTGCTGATGTATACAACTTAACATCAGAATTTGCACATGCAAAAAAGGTACCAAATTCTCCAAGCGTAAGAGATTCAAATATCGCCCATATAGGTATTGCTTTATCTGCATCAAAAAAGTGATTAACTGTTTTCTTATTATTCCCATAATCTCGAATCAATGCACTATTTATCTTTCCTTTGAGCATCATTCTTTTAGCATATTGCTTATGATACATATCACTTCCCGGAGTATATGACCGATAATCGGTAATTGACTTATTAAAAATCACATCCAAATTCTCAGATTTAGCATTTTTCAATGTTGACTCAATTACATAGCTCTTTAGTGCATTCTCAATAAACATAACCTTAGGATAGAAAAGAGCTTTTAACTGCATATCAAATTTATTCAATGCAATAATTTCATCTAAAGATGTAAATGAAATTCTCTGGCTCGGTACACGAATAAAACGATATCCCTTAAATCCATGATAATATCCCATATTTCGTAAATCCTGTGCTTGATTACTTTTAACAACAATATTGTGTTTGATCCTCAAATATTTCATTAACTGGTTTATTGTTAACATTACTTTTCCCTTCCGTATGTATACGCTATATATCTTAAAAACACTTCAAAATATCCTTCTATTACATATATATTAGCACAAAAACAGCGATACCGTATAGATAATTCGTCCATACTATCACTAAAGACTTCTGCTAATTCTGCTGCTACATGTGACTTACAATGCCATTAGCACCATCTATCCAAATAATCATATATACCTAATCACCCCGTTATGGTTGTACTAAAACAATATTCTCTGCCTGTAAACCATTTCGAACAAATAATTCTGGAGTTGTTTCTTCTTCAATCCCCTCTAACATTAATGCAGCCTTTGCTTGATTAAAAGCCGTTTTTAAATCTTTTCCAAAACCTATTGAAGAATAAAACTGTGAAGCAAATACAAGTGCAGCTTCATCACCTATGGATGTATTCATTCCAATTGCAGCATCAACATGTTCCACAATATTTTCTGCCTGCATAGCTGAGAAGCATGCATTTTAAAATATGAGTCGCACTTTATCTGAAAGCGTCATAATGGTCTGTGCCATTGCTTCTTTAGTAACTAATTTACCTTGTCCATTCGCATTTTCAAATACTAAATCTCCATTTGATGCTCCATGCCCACTAAAATGAATTATATCAGGATTCACCTCATTGATTGCTTGCAATAAATCTGATGTTCTTACTGCCCACCTTGTTTCAAATCGAATAGTGTCCCTATAATCCGATTTTCTAATCATCTCCTGTATTGCTCGGCATTCTGCATCTAACCTTAATGATTGTGTATCTGTCGGATTTGATGCCAAAAAAAAACAGTAATTGTATCAGGAATTTTTTTTAATTCCTCAATTTGGTTCTGCATTTCACTCTGTCTCTTCTCATGAACTTGAAGCGTTCTATTTAATTCAGAAATTTGATTCTGTGTTTTTTTCTGCATTTCTGCCTCTTCTTTTATTCGCTGTTTATGGAGTTTTTCTTCTTCTTGCTCAACCTTCTTTTACTCAGTAGATAATTCTTTCTCTAATTTTGAAGTTTTTTTTCTATATCAGCTATTTTCTTTTCTGCACCTGTTATTTCTTTTTCTGCTCTTGTTATTTCATTTAGCTTGGATTTAATTGTAGATGCATTTTTTGTTCTTTTTATAGTAGCATTTGCACTATCAATCTTACTTCTAGCTTTGGCAATTTTATCGTTTTCCTTAGCTTTTTCTGAAACCAACTTAGATATGGAAAATGGGAAAGAACAGATAAAGACAAGTATTTTATCTGAGATCAGTAAGGATGCCCTTTTTCAAAAACTGGTATCAGAGAATCGCATAACATCGGTACATAGCTCGGAACCTACGTTAAGTGATATTTTTATGGAACTGACCAGGGCACAGTTAGATTAATAGGAGGAGCCTGTCATGAGAAAAGCAAATGTGATAAAGGGTGATATGATTTTTCAATGGAAATATGGATTTTATATGCTTTATTTTATCATTATCGTAATCTATCTTGTTCTTTTCTCCTTTTTGAATGGTAGTGTTAAAACTACCATTGTTTCCATCTGCATATATTCGGATCCTGCTGCAATGGGCATGTTTTTTATGGGGGCACTGATTCTTTTGGAGAAAAGTCAGCGAATCATTCCTTCCATTGCCGTTTCTCCGGTGACTTCAAGAGAATACATATTGGGGAAGATTTTGTCAATCGGAATTATTTCTTAAATTGTAGGTATTATTTTAATGGTACAGAGGGATTCCGGAAATCATTTTCTTTGTGCCGTAGGAATATTTGCAGGTTCAGTGATTTTTAGTCTGTGCGGAATTATCGTCGGAACAAAAATAGAAAGTCTGAATCAGTATATCATATGGACAATTCCCTTCGAGATTGTGGGCTTTGTTCCTGTGATTGTATACAGAATCGGATTTTTATGGAATGAGCGGATAATGCTTCTGCATCCGGGCTGCAGTGTTATGCAGCTGATTGTGGGAAACAGGGAGAGGGCTTTTTTTCGATTATCAGTATTTGTACGTGGCTGGTAATTCTATCCCGGATAGCTGATTTGTCTGTCAAAAAAATGCTTCGTTGCTCCGGTGGGACGAAGCTGTAGGAGGTGGAGGCTGGATGAGAGCAGTAAATAGATTGTTTATCAATATGGTTCAGCAAATTGCGCAGGAAATGATGTATAATGGAGAAGGGTAGGAGTACGAAGTATGGGAAGGAAGAGTGACTATGAAGATTATTGAGTTTTTTGAGTCGAATGAAAAGGAACACTGGCTGGGCGAAATCAAAAGGAGTGATTGGGGCGCGGGGCAATATCTGTATCAGCTTTTAAGTGAGAATTAAAGGATACAGTGGGGGATACTGCAATCGTACCGATGCTGGTGAATGGGGACAGGCTTGTGTCCTTCTGCACCTTTGCGCCCTTTGATGATATTCAGCCCACGGAGTTCACTCCATGGATTGGATTTGTATATACCTTTCCGGAGTATCGCGGACATCATTATGTTGGGTAGCTCATTGAATATTCTGAAAAATTGGCGAAAGAGAGGGGACAGGAATATATTTATATTTCCACCAACCACATTGGCTTGTATGAGAAGTACGGTTATGAATTCTTTCAAATGATGAAGGATGTGGGTGGGGAGGATTCCCGGGTGTATCGTAAAGCGATGGATTCTCATAATTAGTTTTGGAGATGCCATGATTTCTGCATTCTTGGAGATGTATGAAAGAATATTTGTCGGATAATAGAATGTTTTGGTGGAGAAAGAGGAAATATTTGGCAAGAGATGTTTCTTCTTAATTCAACCTGTAGTAGAATTAATACTTCAAGACTAAACAGATGGGTTATCGTTTTTTTGTGGCATGAGGACTAGAATATTTCTATGGAGGATGAACATATGAATATTGGAACAGTGATTATGAACAAAAGGAAATACTTAGGACTTACACAACAGGCATTGGCGAATGAACTGAATGTTTCTTTTCAAGCCATATCAAAATGGGAAAACGGTACTTCATGTCCTGATATTGATTTATTACCGGCGATAGCAAGCGTTTTACAAACAAGCGTTGATTCGTTGTTGGGATATAGGTCGATGGTAGCAGCCGATTATGAGGATCGTTACAAAGAGGATGGGTTTTTCTGGGGGGTAAATCCTAATTATCTGTGTTATGAATTGATGCAGAAGAAACCACCCATTAAGCCTCTCAAGGTTTTGGATGTGGGTTGCGGAGAGGGAAAGGATGCAGTATTTCTTGCGAAAAACGGTTATATCGTTACTGCTTTTGACATGGCAGAATCCGGGCTGGAAAAGGGAAGGATGTTGGCAGAAAAGAATGGCACCTATGTGAATTTCTATAAAGCAGACATCAATGATTTTGAACTACAAGATAATTATGATATCATTTTCTGCAGCGGAGTATTTCATTATATGAAACCTGAGAAACGGACAGAGGTGGTTGAAAAGCTAAAGAAACATACCAATTCCGGCGGTTTGCATGTAATTAATGTATTTGTAGAAAAACCCTTTATCAAGAATCTGGAGAAAGAACATAGTCATCTGTGGAAATCAGGAGAACTCTTTATGCATTATCATGATTGGAAAATACATACCATGGAAGAATTTGTGTTTGATTGTAACAGTGGAGGAGTGGCACATCAACATTGTATGGATGTAATGATTGCCGAAATGTGGAATGAATAACAAGACCTTATATGTAACGGATCTGGACGGCACTTTGATGCGGTATGATAAAACAGTATCGGATTATACAATAGATACCCTGAATTCACTCATTGATCAGGGGATGCTTATTACTTATGCCACGGCTCGTTCCTTTCATAGTGCATGGGAGATTACGAAAGAGATTCATTTTTCTGTACCTGTAATCACAAGGAATGTAACAGTGCTGGCGGATCAGATTCAGAAAAAAGAAACAGATATTTTATCCTTTTCGGATTGTGATGTGAAACGGTTGAGGCAGATGTTATCAGGAATCATTGAACCTATGGGGTTTGTGACAGCTTATTTTGATGGTCATATGTCTAAGTCATACCGACAAGGGGAATTGAATATAGGATTACGGAAGTATGTTGATGAACATTCCGGTGATAAAAGAATGAGACTGGTTTCGGATGATACAGACTTATTTGCAGGAACTGTCACCTATGTTACATTGATTGCAGCAAAAGAAGAATTGCAACCTGTGTATGAAAAGGTATGTCATGCCGGAAACTGGGAATGCGTTTTCCAAAAGGATACTTACGGAGAGGAGTATTGGCTGGAAATTTGTCCTTATGGCGCTACAAAGGCACAGGCGATATTGAAGTGTAAAGAAAGTCTTGGATGCGACAGGATTGTTGTTTTTGGAGATTCCACAAATGATCTTTCCATGTTTGCAATAGCAGATGAAGCATGTGCAGTAGCGAATGCAATAGATGAGGTGAAAAGGAAGGCGACACATATCATTGCAGGTAATGAAGACGATGGTGTGGCGAAGTTTCTAATGAGAATCAGTGGTTTCCTCCTTCGTTTTTGATGTCCTGGTTTTCTTCGGTGTAGTTTCTGACTTTTCTGCTTTTTCCTTGATTTTGGACTTTACAGAAGTTTTCTTTTTCGTCTGCGTGCGCTTCTTTTCCAGATTTTCCAGTGCCTTATCCACCGCAACCTTAAGATCAGGGTTTGGCACTTTTTCCTGGGAATCCGGCACCACAGGAATAAAGCCTTTATCCTCTGCCGCCTCAGTAATCTTAGCTGCCAATTCCTGTACAAACGGATTTTCCACTTTGGGACTTTCCTGTGTCTGCTCCCTGTCTGCCTGTAACACTTCCAGTTTCTGGTCAATCTGATAAATGAAATCTGCCGCTGTCTGTCGGATTTTGTCGAGTGAACTCTTTAACTCCGGGGTATCCTTTCCCTCGGACCAGCCCGCCACATAAGAAAAGGAATAGTCAGAAGTGTTGATACCGTAATGCTGACACACAACATATGCCACGCTCTCGGCCTCTACCTCTTTTCCATTCCTTGATACATGATCTGCAGTAGCCACTGCATCCTTATCGTGAAGCTTCTGGTGCGCCATTTCGTGAAGCAGGGTCTTGATTGTCTGAACCTCACTCATTCCATCCTGAATGGCAATTCTCTTATCTTCCTGATGATAAAACCCTTTCGCTTCCCCCTCGATCTGCTCAAAAGAAACCGGTACCGGACTGATCTCCTGTAAAGCCTGCAAAAGTTTCGGATATCCTTCGATGCTTCCAACCAGTTCACCGGGTCCTATAGGATTCATAAACCTGATAGGGAACCGAAACCGTATAGGTATAAGACTCCAGTCTTCCGTTTACCATACGGTACCCGGTTCTTTCTTCATCCCGATAATATGTCACATAATGCCACCTGGTCTCCGTCCTCGTTCTGGTTTCCACCACTTCCGTCATGGTCAGTGTATACTGGTAATCAAAAATTCTAGACATGTAATTTTTTCACTTCTGGAATGGTCGGTTTTTCCTCAGAAGAGAAATTTTTACATTCCTGAACATCCCGAATTACGAATTGCTTCACATAGATCACGGTCGGTTTTCCCTGCCCCTGCCTCTTCTTTTCTATCAATCCAATACCGGCTTCTGCATCTAATTCTTTCATAATGGTAATTGCTTTTTTATTGCTACAACCCAAAGCATCCATGATGTCCTCTAATGAATAGTAGATATAGGCCCGGCCTTCTCCGTCAAGCCACTGATTTTTCACAGATAACGACATTCTATCCAACATCAGTCCATACAGGACCTTTGCTTCCACAGACACTTTCTTGAAATGTTCATCCGTAAATAGAAGCTTCGGTATTTTATAAAATGAATACTGGTCCGCTTCCTTCCCATAGAAATAGGAAAGCGTTAGTCTGTCTTCCATTCGATACTCCTTCCTTAATCCAGAAGTGCACTTTTCACACTTCTGGATGACTCTTTCCTATTTACTCTGCCTGTTCCTTACTCCATTGTTCTAAGAGCTGAATGATAACATCTTCTCTTTGCTTTGCGGAATAATGCGGCGGAAAATACTTATCCAGTTTTTTCTCTGACAATGATACCTTTGCGGATGAAGACTTCTGTGGCAAAGCTCCATTCAATATAGAAATAACATTATACTGAGTTGTATTTGCCAGATTAGGTTGTTCCTTCAAAGCTGCTATCTGCACCGGTTTCAAAAATCCATTGTCCTTTATGTACTCATATACCCATTGTTGTATCTGTTTGTCAAAATAGGAAATATCGACTGCCAAAGTAATAGGTATTTTCTTTTGATCAACATATTCCATGAGATTAGGTACTAAATCAGTAAGCCGAATATATTTCTGTACTTGCCTTGCCTTCAATCCAACAGAATCACCTACTATCTCTGCTGTCTTTTTGCCTAACTTGTCGCACTCAGTGCCACAAGTTCCTTCTACATCAAGTCTGGCACCTTGTCTCCTCATAGCATCCATCTTCATTTTCAAAGACCATGCTCTTTCACTTGGCAGAATCTCTTCTCTCTGAATATTTGCGTCCACCATTTTAATAATGGCTTCATCATCTGACATTTCCTTTACAATCGCAGGTATCTTCACTAAACCCACAATGCCAGCTGCATGTAATCTTCGATGCCCGGATATCATTTCATAATCACCGGTCTGATCGGGTCTTACAATCACCGGATTTAAGATACCGTTCTCCCTAATGCTGTCTACCAACGATTCCATCTTGTCATCATCCAATACCTTGAACGGATGATTTGGAAAGGAATGAATTCTCCCTATTTCTATCTCCTGGGTACCGGCAATCTCCGGTACTCCCAATAATTCATCTACTGACTGTAATTTAATCTTTCCCGCTACTCGTCCTGCCATGTCTTATACCTCCTTCAATACTTCTTTTGTTAATGCCATGTATGCAAATGCCGCTTTTCCCTTTGAATCATAGGAATATATACTGCTTCCTTCCACACTTACCTCGGATGCCCGGACAGACATCGGTATCTCTGTTGCAAACACCTTAATATTTGCTGAATAGGTATCATAAACCATCAATGAGATCCCTCTGGCATAATTGGTACGGTTATCAACCATAGTCAGAAGTATTCCTTCTATCTTAAGCTTTGGATTCAGCTGCTTCTTTACTCTGCTGATTGTCTTAATCAACTGCTGTAATCCTTTCACCGGGAGATATGCCGCCTGTACTGGTATCAATACAGAATCTGCACATGCCAGAGCATTGATTGTCATCATTCCCAAAGATGGCATACAGTCTATAATAATGAAATCATAGAATTTTCTAAACTGCTCCACCAATGTCCTCAGAATCAATTCCCTACTCATAACATTTACCAGAGATACCTCTATTGCAGATAACTCGATATTCGCCGGAATGAGATCTACTCCTTCCTTATGATGAAGAATTGTTTTATCCATATTAAGCGGTTCATCATTCACAATATTCATCATCATACTTGCCAGTGAATACTCCATATCATCCGGCTCCGAATATCCAAGACTGATTGTCATACTGCCCTGCGGATCTGCATCAATCAAAAGAACCTTCTTGCCTGACTGTGCCAGGCCAATACCTAAATTCACGCACGATACTGTCTTACCTACACCGCCTTTTTGGTTTGATACTGCAATTACTCTACACATAATCATGTCCTCCCTATTCGTTCCAATTATTATTCATCCATATTTTCAATATTTCTAATATCTCTCTCCGCATCTGTTCTGCCGTATAGCTTGTTGGAAAAAATCTGTGAAGCTGCTCATTCTTGAAGACAACATGGTCAATGTCTTTCTGTTTGATTTCACTTAGGATATCTTCCATATCCTGTACCGTCAGTTTTCCTTCCGTACTAAGCTTCTTTATCCGAAGTGCTTGTGATAATGAAGGCGTACACTGTGCAAACTCCATTGCATCCAACATTTCCTTCTGTTCCTTCTTATTCAGGTACGACAGCTGTACAGCCGGCGTAAATCCCATGCTTCCATCATCCACCTTTTCCAGCACTCCGGTATCAGATCTGTTATCTTGATATGCCTCTGAACTTGCTTTGGACTGTCTCCTCATTCTTCACCAATCAGCTCAATGCTCTTCTTACCTAAAATGTGGTCTACCTAACCACATTTTCTTCTCCCAGATCTTCTTTTGATTACTTCGTATTTCATCTTGTAGGCAAATGCCTTTTCACTAGGGCTGATCATTTCCCGCTGTAAATTTGAATCAACCATTGAAACTACTGCATCATCATCCTTAAGCACCCTAATGATCACTGGCACCTTCCGATATCCAATCTTCTCAGCAGCAAATTTTCTTCTATGCCCTGATATGATTTCATAGGTACCATCTTTTCTCGGTCTTACAATCAGCGGATTAAGAATCCCATACTTTTTCACGCTTTCCTGCAATTCAATCATCTGACTGTCTGCCTTCACCTTGAATGGATGATTTTCAAAAGATCTCAGTCTCTCCATTTCGATTTCAACAACCTTTTCCTCTGTTACAGCTAATTCTTTCTTTTCTGCCATAGGCAACTTCCTTTCACTGAACACACTCGCTCACGCAAAAAAGCCCGTCCAGAATAGATTTTTTTCATCTAATCTGAACGGACTTATCCGACAGGCCTTTTACCGGCAAGACTATAGTGTTTTACTTTCCATCATTTCTTACTTTTACAGCCCAAACCTCATCCTACTTTGTACATAATCCCTACGGCTGACAGTTTCAAAAAATATGGATTGATGACAAGAAATCATTTTCGCTAACAAAATCAGTTCTCCATGACACATTTCGCTGACAAATTTGTCACCGAAAATGCTGTTTTTACATGAAAAAAGCAGCAATGACCTTTCTCATGTCATTGCTGCTTTATTTCAATGTTCCCTGGGGGAATCGAACCCTCAACTGCCCCTTAGGAGTTCGAGTCACCTCTGTTTCCACATATCAACTGATGTCAACCAAAGTCAGTATTTATCAGGAAAGTAGGCACTTAATTGGAAATCCTTGTCAATATAAATAAACTGAAATCAACCTATTTTTGATACTCTCTGTTAGCAGTTTGTTAGAAATGCTAACGCGTGGGATTAACCACTGTGTGCATCAAAATCCATAAACATGACCATCATTCCCCTTGTTGCTCTCGGTAATGATTGATCAATATTTCTATTAGATTACTTACATTATATCGTGTGGTAGGTCGGTTGTCGATTGTTTTTTGACCTTTTTTTGCTGATATAAATAAAACTCTCCATACCTTGTTTTGAATTCAGTGCCTTATTGGCGTGGTAAGTTTTAGTAAGATGCTTTAGCTTATCTGTTACTCATAACTTTACCTACTCCAAATCCTTCTCAAATTCTGTTCTTATAACAAAACCTTAAGCACAACAAGATCAGTAAGGTTCTGCTTCTTCTATTCATTCATAAAAAAACGGCTCCCAGTACATATTAGTAGGTTATCCTCCCCTCTAATATGTACTTTTAGCCTCAAAAAGCTGATTACAAAAACCGTATTCTAGAATTATTTAATTACAAAAGAATTTATCTTCTTCTCAACTTAATATTCCCAAATACCTTTCTAATGATATCCTCTTCTTTTCCTCTTTTTTCAAAAACCCTCTGTCTATCATCAACTTCTTGCATTACCCATTCATCTCCTTCTTGAAAACAACTAATTGTTTCAACTCTATTTGAAGGTTTACCAAGCGATACCCCCATCGCATCTAAATTCATATTTTTTGTTTCTTCTAATAGTTCTTTGAACGTCATATGATTTCCTCCTAATATTCAACACCAATTCTCTTCAACATATACTCAGGTAAAGCAGTATTAAACTGATCTGCACCTCCTTCACATATTGTATCACCATTAGTATCCTCCATTGGTTTTGCATATCCATGCACGCCATAAGCTGTAAAATCTTTATCATCTATACCCAACTCATCTCGTACGTCTGCAAATTCAGTATCTTGCAACTGCTTATACTTATCTGATAAAGCTTCAAGTTCATCAACATCTAAATGATCTATATTAGTTCCTCTTTCAGCATTAATATCATCTATCATATTATTCAGCGACTCTAACGAGGCAGCTGGATTAGATTCATAATCTCTTATTGCATCAATTGTATTACAATAACGATCATTATCAAAATGAACTTCTCTATCTTTCTCGGGAACATACTCTTTTGGCAAAGCTCGCTCATCTAAAGAAGGAACATGTCCATCTGCTGCCTCACAAGTATAATTATACCCACCTTCACCACCATACCTATAAGCAGTTTCTGGCAACCCAGTCGCATCTTCACCTCGTTCTAACGGTTTAATCACTTTGTCGTAATCCAATCCCATCTTGTCTGGGAAATCAATATTTAGCGGAGGCCAAGGATTATCATCAGTTCTCTCAGTCCAATCACTATTCTCAGGATTATTTAATGCTCGAACATCTGACGGTACATCAACGCTTTTCTTCTTATCTTCCGGACTTAAATCGCTATTATTAAGTTTTTCAACACAACCTTTAGCAGCTTCAACTTTTTCTTGATTTGATAATTGCGAATCAGAATACAACTTATTTAATTCATCATTAAACTCTCCAATATCTTTATATCCTTTGATGTTATCCGGATTATCTGGACCATTTGGACCGTTCGGGATATCTGGAGTGTTTAGACCGCCTCCGTCAGATTCATCAGCTCCATCAGAACTACTTTCTCCGTCAGCTTTACTATATAGCGTATTCATATCACTATCAGCCTCTGAATTATTAGTCGTTACTCCATCTAAATTTTCGGTATCTTCTTCTCCTTCCGGATTCTCTGACTCTTCACCATCCTCTGGATTTTCGGTATCTTCCTCTCCCTCTGAATTCTCTGACTCTTCACCATCCTCTGGATTTTCGGTATCTTCCTCTCCTTCTAGATTCTCTGACTCTTCACCATCCTCTGGATTTTCGGTATCTTCCTCTCCTTCTGGATTCTCTGACTCTTCACCATCCTCTGGATTTTCGGTATCTTCTTCTCCTTCTGGACTCTCTGATTCCTCACCATCCTTTGGATTCTCGCTTTCTTCTCCTTCCGGATTCTCTGACTCTTCACCATCCTCTGGATTTTCGGTATCT
>OJMH01001443.1_pt1 | contig 23770 bp, 16 predicted proteins | sample 1597111 | NCBI WGS metagenome assembly OJMH01 (sample SAMEA2452115, study PRJEB22498) | human gut metagenome | reverse complement strand
GGCTTCCGCCAGAAGCACCCGGCGCGTCTCGGCTTCCCGCAGCATCGCCTCAACCTCCGACGCAGTAATCGCGAGCGGTTTTTCGCAAAGCACCGCTTTGCCGCAACGCAGTGCGGCGATCGCCGCCGCAGCATGAAACGGATGCGGCGTGGCCACATAAACCGCCTCGACCTCCGGCGCCGCCGCCAGCGCGTCGACCCCGTCATACACTTGCGGAATATTCCAGCATGCGGCAAATTCGGCCGCCCGCTCCGGCGAACGTCCGGCAACCGCAACCGCTTTGCCGCTCCGGCCGGCTTCCAGCGCCCTGGCAAACGTCGTCGCAATCCGTCCGTACCCGACCATTCCCCACTGAATCATTTTATCCTCCCGAATCACTACCGGTTTCATTTTTCTTTCGACCAACCACGGTTCAACATACCAGCATTGTATACATATTGCCAATTTTTTCGGTGAAAAAGCGATGACAATCGCAATGCCTGCGGCAACTTTCATTTGACGGAATCATTCTTCGGCAATATAGTAAACCGGTATCTTCCGAAACTGCACTACGGGTGTTGTTTCGGTTTTTCTTTTTTCTGCAACCATATGAATCGCTCGACTGGAACGAATAAAAAAAATGAAAATAAAATTGCTGTTTCTTCTCTTTCTGCTGCAACTGTGCGCCACGGGCCAGCCGGTCACCGGCGAGGAAGCCGCGCCGGCGGCAGCCCAATCCGACGCGGTAGTGATCGTCATCAAAGATCCGGCTTTCGCCGAAAAGCTGGCCGACGTATTGACCCGGGAAACGACCGCCAGGCCGGACGCCGAAACGGCGGAGGAAGTCATTCATCTGCCGGAAAACGCCAACGAATTCTGGCATGAGGTCAATCAATTCTGGAAAAAATCCTGGCATGAAGTGACGGCTTTGAAAGTGGAATTGACGATGCTGGTCGTCGGGCTGCTGCTCACCTATTTCGTCGCCTGGATCGTCAATACGCTGTTCTGGAAAACGTTGTTGCGGCTGGCCCGGCGTTCCCATTTCAAATACGATGATTTATTGTGCGAAAAACTGAAAGCGCCGTCGATGTTCCTGCTCTGCCTGAATGGCGCGTTCATGAGCGTCCTGCCGCTGTTCCGGACCGTCGGCGGCGAATTGCTGGAAGTCTGGGCGCGCGGGCTGGGCGCGGCGATCGCCGTCAGCGTCATCTGGGGGTTGTTCCGGCTGATCGACGTGCTGGACCGGGTGCTTCACGATGTCCTGGACCGGGAGGAATCGCTGATGGACGAACTGCTCGAAGAGCTGCTGCGGCGAACGCTGAAAGTGGTGCTGGTGCTGTTGTCGGTCTTTTTCATCGGCCAGAACATTCTGGGCTTGAACATCACTTCCCTGCTGGCCGGCGCCGGGGTGGCCGGGCTGGCCGTCGCCTTCGCCGCCCAGGAGACGATCGCCAATTTCTTCGGTTCGGTGACGATCATCGTCGACCATTCGTTCCGGGTCGGCGACTGGGTGAAAACCTGCGGCGTCGAAGGCATCGTCGAAACGATGGGCCTGCGCTCAACCAAGATCCGGGCGTTCGACGGGGAGCTGTTCACCGTTCCCAACCGCCAGGTGGCCAGTTCGGTCATCGAGAATTACGCCCGCCGCCCCTATATCCGCTACCGGTTCTGCATCGGCATGACTTATGAAACGACCGCGCCGCAGATGAAGCGGGCCCGGGAAATCCTGCAGGAAGTTTTGAGCCGGACCGATCTGTTCGATCTGGCAAACCACCCGCCGAAAATCGATTTCACCGACTTCGGCGCTTATTCGTTGAATTTCACCATTTATGTCTGGTTCAACACCGGCGATTACTGGCAGGCCGAAGCGTGGAAAACCGAAATCAACCTGGAAATCCAGCGCCGCTTCGCCGAAAACAACCTGGCGATGGCCTTTCCGACCCAGACACTCTATCTGGAGAAATAACTTTCCGGCCTTTTCATCCGCAGCACCGGCGAAACGGGCGCCTTCCGGGCAAGGCGCCTTGACAAACCTCCGCCGCATGATAAAATAAGACAGCATGCAACAGTCAACCTTTCCCGGAATCCGAACCCATGAATTACGACTTGACCGAACTGGAACGCCGGCCGGATATCCTGAACAATCTGATCGAGCGTTATTTTCACTGCCGGCCCGTTTCGCAGGCCAAAATCGGCGAAGGCTTCTATGGTGCCGTCTATGCCGCCGTCTTGCCGGCCGATCCCGGCCGGCTGGCGATCAAATGTTTCAAGCACAGTGCCAGACACCGTTCGGAACACCGGCAGCTCGAACTGCTGCGCCCCCGCGCGCTGCTGAAACTGCCGGAAGTCTATTTCGTTCACGATCACACGCCCGACCTTCCCTGTGAAGCGCTGCTGATGGAATATGTCGACGGCATTAACGCTTCCGCCCTGCCGACCGGCCACCCGCACCGGGAGCGGTTCGCCGAAGCGCTGATCGACAACCTGCTGCACTGGCATGAAACAACCAACGATTTTTTCGGGTTCGGAGCGGATCGTTTTCCGGACTGGGTAAGCTGCCTGCAAAGCCGTCTGGACAATCATTACCGGATCTTGCGGCATGATTTTTCCGGCCGGGTGGCGCCGTCGGTACTGGCTGCGGCGGAAAAATCGCTGGAAAACCTGCGGCGGATTTTCGCCGAACCGGTTGTACCGTCGCTGATCCACAGCGATTATAATTTATGGAACCTGCTGGTTGACCCGGCAAGCGCCGCCATTACCGCGGTGCTCGATCCGAGTGACGCCGGATGGGCCGACCGGGAAATGGACCTGTTTCAGCTGCAGAATGCCGACGGCGACCGTTTCAGCCTGCTGGAGCGTTATCAGAACCGGGCAGTCCTGAGCGAATTGTTTCCGGTCAGGAAAATTTTTTACTGGTTCTGGGATGACATCCGGCATCTGGAAAATATGGGCTGGTACGACGAAGAACGCTTTACATCCTCCGCCTGGCGGCTGCTCCGGCTGATGAATCAATATCTCTGAGAAATCCAGCCAGTTCTCGCCGCAGACAATTCGAAACGACACCCATGGCCTCGGCCCGCCACGCCGCAAGCGGATGTCGAATTTGACGCCGTTTCCACCCGGTCTCCCTGGCCATCCGCCTTCCAGGCGCCCGGCTCGGAGCCCTTCAAATATCAATCCGGTGCGCTCTGGCCGAGAGGTCGCCGGCAGGCAGGAGGCACAGCATCGCCGCCACGATCGCCAGAATAACCGCCTCCCAGGAGTGGCTGACATCGTGAATCATCCCGAGAATCACCGGACCGGAAGCAGCCAGCAGATACCCGGCCCCCTGCGCCATACCGGAGAGAGCCACCGCCGCCGCCGGACTGCCCGATCGCAATCCGAAAAAGACAAACGCCAGCCCGATCGTAGCGCCCGATCCCAGCAGCACGCCGGCAATCAGCAAGGCGGAGAAACTTTGTCCGAAAAAAAGCGCGATTCCACCCGCCAGGTACAAAAATGTGAAAATAAACGTCATTTCCCGATGCCGTCCGAATTTCTGAAACAAAACCGGGGCAATGAAATTCGTCAGCATTCCGAAGACTTGATAGACGGTTGCCACCACGGCCGCTTCCATATCGCCGCAGCCCCTGGCGGCGGCGATGGACGGCAGCCAGGCGACCAGCGCATAAAAGAGGAAGGATTGCAGACCGGTATACGCGGCGACCGCCCACGCAACCGGAGAATGCCATATTTCGAGCCCGGGAGCGGCTTTCGACGGCACGGCCGGCGAACGGGATTCTTTCCGAATGGCCGGGCGATACAACTGCGTGCTCCACAGCGCCACTGCGGCCAAGGCGGGCAGCAGCCATACCGCCAGCGTACCGCGCCATCCCCAGCCGCCGTTCACCGCCAGCGGAACACCGATCGCCACCCCCGCCACGGCGAATACGGACATGCCCAGGGTGAAAATACCGATCATCACGCCAAAAGCATCGGGGAAGCGCTGCCGCAGGATAACCGGGCAGAGTACGTTGCCCACTGCAATCCCGATTCCGACAAGCACCGTTCCGGAGAACAGCAGGGCTAAACCGCCAAGACCGCGGAGGCACTCGCCGGCGACCAGGAACAGAAGCCCGGCGAACATGGTACGCGCACTTCCGAAATGCCGCGTGAACCAGGAGACCATCGGAGAACAAACGGCAAACATCAGAAGCGGCAACGTCGTAACCAGTCCGATCAGGGTATGATTGAGTCCCAGTTCCGATTTCATCAATGAAACCAGAGGGCTTACGCCCGTCAAAGGACCGCGGAGGCTGAATGAAATGACGACTATTCCCAGAAAGGCCAATAAATGTTTTTGCGGCACCATACCTATTCTCCTCAATGCAGGCAGTTGTTGAAAAGAGAAAAAATAGGTTCCGCAACCATCGGCAAGTTGTTTCTAACTTAATCTCACGACGCCATACTGTACCTCCGAAACGCCATATTTTCAAACGATTCCGCGTACAAGTTTTTTTTTAACTCGTTATCGGGCTGCCGGCAATCATCCGCTTCAATCATCCGAGAAAGCTTAAAAATAACATTCCCGGCGGACGCGAAACACCGGCGTTTTCCAGGAATCGATTTCGCCGTTTGACGGCAAAAAACTGGCAGATGGCGTATTTTGTAAAAAAAACATTAAAAAAACAACCATATTAACTTGCAAAACAACTAAACCGGCGTTAAAATAATTTCACGGTAAAATAAGTAATCAGGAAGAGAAGTTCGTGTTGAAGAAATTTCAGTTTTTTCTTTCCGGCATCATTCTGGTCGGCTTGACATTTTGCTGCAGTTGGCTGATCCTGGCAGGAGCGTCCAGCCATGCCGCCGATTTACAGGCTTATGCGCAGGAATCCTGGCACATCCACCAGGCCACTCCGGAAGCCTGCCTGACGGCAGTTTCGCAGGAGCCCCTTCATTTGCTGTTGGAAGCGAAAAAGAAATTCAATCCCTTCCGGCCGCCGGCACCCTTTTTCAGCGGAGGAGACTTGCGAGGCGGACGCGGAAGAGGAGCAGCGAGGCGTTTTCCGGGAGAAATACGGATAAAATTCAAGACTGTCACGAGGAGTACGAAGCAGCAGGGAGAAATTGCGTAGAGGAGCGGCTGGTTCGGAGGAGAAAGGCAGTCGTGGCGTGACCGGAAATGATTTTCAGGCACCGGAGTGGAAACACCCGGTGCTTTTTTTACCGCTTCCTGGCCGATCGACCCGGTAAAATTTTTGCAATCTTCGCCAGGCAAAGCTATATTGGACGGGGATCAACCGGAGCGAAAGGCGAAAAATGCGCAAGAGAACGCCCAAAGGAGAGGCCAATAAATATATCGTCCGCAGCCATCTGATGTCGGAACTCGGCAACGGCAAATATCAGATCGGCAGCCGCCTGCCGACCGAGATGGAACTGGCGAAACAATTCAACATCAGCCGGGCCCAGGTTCACTGGGCGGTCCGGCAATTGGAACTGGCCGGTCAGCAGTGACGGCCCCTACCAGGCCGGCTTGCTCTTGATGAAAAGCACCTTGACCGGCCGGTCGGTCTCATTGCGCAGTTTATGGCGGCGGGACGGCAGAATCCGGATGCTGTCTCCCGCCGACAACGGAAACTCCTCCTGTTCAAAAACCATCCAGGCTTCCCCATCGACGACATAGGCGATCTCCTCTTCAAAGTGCCGGGAGAACTCGTGGTTCGTCTCGCCATGCGGCACCAGCGTCAGCAGCAGCAGCTCAACATTCGACTGCAACGGTCCCGGCGTCAAGTTGTCGTAGGCGGCTTCCGTCTCGTTCGGATGGTGGAGACGCACCCGGTCCGCTTTGCGGCAGATCAAGGCGGCGTTGTCGATCTCTTCGGCAAACAGCGATGCCAGCGGCACTTCCAGCGTCGCCGCCAGCCGCTGCAGCACCGATAAACTCGGATTGCCGATTCCCCGCTCCAGTTCGCTAACCAAGGCGGTACTGATGCCGCTCCATTCCGAAAATGTCTTGATGGAAATATTCCGCTCCCGGCGGAATGCCGCAATCCGGCGGCCGATCCTGGCGTGCAACACGGTTATCCTCCGATTTTTTCCTTATACAATAACGTTAAATATATTTAATTTCAATCGAAATATTTGATTTTGTTTTTTTCAAATGATATATTTAACGAAATTAAAAATAATGAACAACCCCAAGGAGGCTTCCGCCATGGATATCCCACTTGAACAAAAAAGCTCCGTCGAGGAAATTCGTGAACGGTTTGACCATGATGTCGAACGGTTCAGCAATCTGGATTCCGCCCAGGTTTCGATCGCCGATGCGCCGTTGCTGATGGAACTCATCACCGCCGCGGCAATCCGCGTCACGCCCGATGTCCGGCAACTGCTGGACATCGGCTGCGGCGCCGGCAACAATACGCTGAAACTGCTGCAGTTGAAGCGTGGAATCGATTGCGATCTGCTGGACCTCAGCCGGCCGATGCTGCTCAAAGCGCAGGAACGAGTTCAAGCGGCAAACTCCGGCAAGGTCCGAATCATCCAGGCCGATTTCCGGACCGCCGAACTGGCCGACGGCAGTTACGATGTCATCCTGGCCGCCGCGGTGCTGCACCATCTGCGCGACACCGGCGACTGGGAAACGGCGTTCCGCCGCCTCCACCGGCTGCTCCGGCCCGGCGGCAGCGTCTGGATTACCGACCTGGTCTGCCATGAAATCGGTGCCGTGCAGCAAATGATGTGGCAGCGCCACGGCGCTTACCTGGCGCAAATCGGCGGCGAAACCTACCGGCAGAACATTTTTGACAACGTCGCCAGGGAAGACTCCCCGCGTTCAGTGGTCTTTCAACTCGAGCTGCTGAAAAAGGCCGGCTTCGCCCAGGTGGAGCTGCTGCACAAAAATTCCTGCTTCGCCGCTTTCGGCGCCGTCAAGCGCGCCTGATAAGTTTGGCGGTTTTCTTCCGGACCGCCTCGACCACCTGCTGCACTTTCGCCAAGGTGACCGGTTTCAGCAGCACACAGGCGAAATGGTCCTGGGCGAAATTATTCTGCGCCTCGACATCGGCGGTGACGGAGATGATCGGCAGCGCGGCGAAACGCCGGTCGGCGTGAATTTTCTGCGCCAATTCGGCGCCGTTCATCCCCGGCATCCACAGGTCGGTCATCACCAGATCGAAACGGCGCTTCTCCAATTCCGCCAGCGCGGCCGGCCCGGAGGCGACGGCGACGACATCCGCCAGGCCGGCTTTGGCGCACATCGCCTTCATGACCTGCAGATTCATTTCCACATCGTCGACAATCAAAATCGAAACAGGTTCGCCGGCGTCCTCCTCTTCCGGCCTGGCCGGCGTCACCGCTTCCGGATGCCTGGTGCGATGAAATTTGACCCCGTGCAAGGTGACGCCGAAGGTGCTGCCTTTGCCGAGCTCGCTCTCCAGCCACAGCCGGCCGCCCATCGCCTCCGCCAACCGCTTGGAAATCGCCAGCCCCAAACCGGTTCCGTTGTTGGCCGCATTGGTGCCGCGCAGATTGGAAAGTTGAACGAACGGCTCCATCAGGCGTTTCCGGTCTTTTTCGGCAATTCCGATACCGGTATCGGCAACCGAGAAACGCAAGATGCCCCGTTCGCCGTCCGCCGGCATGAACTCCGCCCGGAGCACGATCGAACCGCGTTCCGTAAATTTAACCGCATTGCCGATCAGATTGAACAGAATCTGGCGGATGCGCTGCTTGTCCAGCTCCAATTCCGGCAGTTGCGGCATTTCCACCTGCAGCGCCACGTTCCGCTCGGCCGCCCGGAAGGAAAAGACCTTCATCACTTCCCGCCCCAGCCCGCCGAAATCGGTCGGCGTCGGCACCAGCACCACCTGCCCGGCTTCCAGTTTGGACAGATCGAGCACATCATTGATCAGTTGCAGCAGCGCATTGCCGCTGTAGGCGATGTTGTCGACGTATTCCTTCTGCTCCTGCGGCGAAACCTGCCCCTCGCGGAGCAGTTCGGAAAATCCGATCACCGAGTTCAGCGGCGTCCGGATTTCATGGCTGACGCTGGCGATGAAAAAACTCTTGGCTTTGTCGGCGGCCTGCGCCTTCTGCAGCGCCTCGAGCAACTGCGTCTGCGCCTGCCAGCGGTCGAGCATCGCTTCGATGAAATGGGCCACCGAGCGGATGAAGTCCACTTCGCGCGCGTTGATCGCATGCGGATGGTCCTCGTAGACCAGGCCGATATATCCCCAGAATTTCGAGTCGAGCATAATCCGGTTGGCGTAAAGCGAACACATCGAATAACGGGTCGCCATCTCCACCCAGGATTCGCCCAGTCCCTCCTGGCCGGCCTGGTCGACGATGCTCTCGATGGCAATGCTCTCCTGCCCGGCGAACCGCCCCTCCCAATCCGGCCGGGTGTCGTACGGCTGATCTTTGACTTTGCCGAAAACGGTCGCCCGGCCGGGTTCGGCATATTCGATGAAACAGGAAATGGTTTTCCGGTCGGTGTCGAACTGGAAAATATAACTGCGGGAAGCGCCGATGTGGTGGCAGACCGCCCGCAGCGCCAGAAAAATCGCTTTCTGCATATCGCTTTCACGCAACAGGGTTTCCAGGCAGAAGTTGATGACGCTCTGATTTTTGATCAGTGCATTCAGCTCGGTGACCTCGGTGGCGCTCTTGACGATATTGATCAATTTGCCGTGATCGTCGATGACCGCATCGGCATGGATGATGTACTGCCGGCAGTCAACGCATAAATCGGCGGAAGCGGACTTCTTGCCGGCGATGATTTGTTTCAACGGCGAATCGGCCGGCGGCGTGGTGCCGAGATAGAAAACCTCGCTCTCGGGCGAAGCCAGCAGCGCCTCCGTTTCCAGTCCGGTCATCCGGCAGACCGCGGTATTGACGTGAAGCAGCTTGCCGTCGGCGGCATGGAGCGAAATCGGAATGTCGATGTTGTCGAGGATCAACTGCATTTCACGTTCGGAGCGTTTGATCTTCTGCACCTGCTTCTCCCGCGCCAGCGCCAGCGCAATCACGTTGGAACAGGAACGCAATATCCACTCATCCGCGTCGGAGAATGTCCGGCGCCGCCCCGCATAACAGACGAAAATGGCTCCCCACAGCCGGCTTTCCTCGAAAATCGGCGCCACAATCTGCGAACAAGCGCCGCAAGCCGCGCCGGGCTCCGCCAATTCGTTCTCTGCAAGATCGGCAAACCGCAAAATCCGGCCATCCCGCATCAGGCGGCAATATTCGTCCCAGGCGCGGTAAAGCCGTTCGAGTCCGGCGCCACGAATGGACGGCGAACCGGCCGAAAGCCATTCCCGCTCAAGGCGCAGTCTGCCTTCCCCGTTGCAGCGGGCCAACACCACCCGGTCGCCGGCCATCTGCCGTTTCAGCCGGTCGGCGATATATTCGAGGACGCGACCGAAATCCGGTTCGCCGACCGTGTAGGCCAGCACTTCGCTGTTGAACCGCTCGCTGGCGATCAGATGCTTGAGCTCGCTGATATCGCTGAAAGCGCCGAGCAGCAGGCGCCGGCCGTCAAGGCCGAGGAAAGGCTTTTTCATCGTTTTGCATTGCAGCACGTTGCCCTGCGGCCCGGTACAGGACTCCTCGAATTCCTCCCCTTCCGGCTTGGCCATGATCTCCAGATCCTTCCGGTGGAACCAGGCGGCATCCTCCGGCCGGCAAAACAATTCCGCATCGGTCCGTCCGAGGATTTCTTCCCGGCTGCGGCAGAGGAAATCGGCATACGCCTGGTTGCACAGCACATAGCGGAAATCATGGTCGGCATCCTTGGCGAAAAACATGATCGGAATCGAGTTGATGACCAATTCCCAAAGCTCCATCGTCTCCTTGAGCCTGCCGATGCTGTGGGTGATTTCGGTGATGTCCTGAATCACGCCGAGCAGATAGGGTTCCTCCGGGACGCTCCAATCGATCGAGGCGCGCATGCGGAAATAACGCAACTCTCCGAAGAAATCGGAACGGTAATCCCAGGTGGATATTTCGCATTCCCGGTTCAAAATCCGATTGGAAACGCGGATATAATTTTCGACATCCTCCGGCAACACGAACTCCTCGCGCGGAATCGCTTTGTCGCCGCGCAACGGCCACAGCTCCGGCAAAAGTTTGCTGCCGGCAATTTCCCGGGTACGGAGATTCATCCGGAACGACGCGGAACAAGTCAGCTCCGAAGCGTATTCCAAACTGGTCAGCGCGTCGCGAAGCTGGTTGCGCTTGACATATTCCTCGGTCACGTCGCGAAAGACCAGAATCGCCCCGGAAAGTTCTCCGCCGTGGCTGCGAATCGGCGCGGCGCTGTCGGAAATATGGTAGCGCCGGCCGTTGCAGGACAGCAGATCGGTGTGGCCGGCCTGTTCGACCGTGGCGCCGGTCCGCAGCGTCCGGGCGATCGGCGAAGACGAACCGTCCGGAGAGCCGACGATGTGAAAAATTTCCTCATGCGGCCGACCGGCCGCTTCGGCCAGCGTGACGCCCAGCATCCGCTCGGCAACCGGATTGAGCATCATGACTCTGCCGTCCACATCGGTGGTCAGCACGCCGTCGCCGATCGAGTCCAGCGTCAATTTGAACCAATCGGCATTCTCCTCGGCGCGATGCTTGGCTTCTTCCAGTTCCGTCACATCGAAAGCGGCGCCCAGCAGCCACCGGGAACCATCCTCCCCGACGAACGGATAACGGGTAATCTGCAGGGAGGCAATCCTGCCGTCCCGGCGTTCCAGCCGGATGATATTGTCGAAGCCGTGCTCGAGATCGCGCATATTCTCCTCATCCTCCCGCCGCAGTTGTCCGGCCAGTTCCGCCGGGAAGATATCGAAATCGGTCTTCCCCTGCAGTTCGTCCGCGCTCAAACCGAAAAATTGCTGCTGGGAAACATTGGTGAATATATATTTGAAGTCATCGTCGGCGTCTTTGGCAAAAATATGAATCGGCAGCGAATTGGTGACGATATCCCACATCCGCACCGAATGTTTCAATTGGGCGGCATACGCTTCGGCCTGTTTGCGGGCATCCTGCAATTCAGCGTTGTCGTGAGAAAACCAGACGACCGCCTCCTGGCCGAACAACCGGCGGGAAATCGGCGCCAGCGTCATCACCCGTTTCACCGAACGAATCTCATAGTCGAGCGTCCGTTTTTGACCGGTAAGGAAGACTTCCCGGACCGCAGCGGAGATTTTCGGGTAATCGATATCCATAATATCGCAGAGTCTTTTCGCCCGGTCCGAATTCGCCGTATGGGCGTCCACCCCGTTCATATAGAGAATTTTCTCCTCGCGGTTCAACACCCCGATCCGGGCCGGCAGCACCTCGTAAAGTTTGCGGCTTCGCTGCAGGGTGCGGCGCACCGCCACGCCGTAGGCCGCCGCACCGGACAAAACCAGCAACACCATCGTTCCGACGCCGATTGCCTGATGCCGATGTTTTTCCCAATAGGACGGCGGCCGGTTCCTCAGGATGGCGTCCGGCGGCAGTTTGCCGAAGTCCAGCCGGTTATCGCGCATGACCTGGTAATCGAATTCCGGCAGCACTTTGCCCTGAACCAGCGGAATCGACTCGGCGCCGCCTTTTTCGATCACCTCCCGGATGACCGCGGCAGTCTCCCTGCCGTGTTCAATCGGGTCGGTCACGTAGCCGCCCAGCGCGCCATAACCGATCATCGTATTGCCGCTGACCAGAAAAGGACGTTTGCAGAAACGGCTCAGATCGACGGCGAAGGCTTCCAGCGTTTGATAATCGTTGCCGTAAAGTCCGCGCCACGGCGACAGCAGCACCAGCGATTCTTCCGGCAAATTTTCAATCTGATTGAAAATGGCTTTCAGGCTCCGGTCCGCATTGTTGACAAAGGAGAATTTGACGCCGTCGATGTTCAAATTCTCCGCTTTCAAACGCCGTTCGAATTCCAGGCTCATCGGACTGGAATCGGACAGGATGAGAAATTCCCTGGTGTCCGGGTAAAGCGCCAGAGCAAGCCGGAACAATCCTTCGGTATTGAAATGCTGGATGACGCCGGTCACATTCGGATATTTTTCCTTCAAATCCGGCGGCGGATATTCATAGCCGGCAACCACAATCGGCAGGCCGGCCGGCAACTCCGCGTAGTGAGCCAGCAGCAAATCGATCACCGGATCATCCAGGACGACGATCATATCGTAATTGCCGGATGCCACCCATTCCAGGCAGGTCCGGAGCTTTTTCTCATTGCCGTCGGCATCGTGGATGCGGATGGCGTCAAATTCGACGAAATTGAAATGCAGTCGGACCGGCAGATCGCCGGTATGCTCCTCCAGCGCGGCAGTGAGCTGCCGGGTCCAATCATGGGTCAGGTGATATGACACCAGGACAAGAATATTCTTCTCCGGCCGTTTGGAGTGCTGCTGATCCGCCCGCAACGCGCAACAGCAGCACACCAGTATCAGTACGAGTGGCAACCGCTTCATCTTTTTCCTTTATTCCAGCCGGACCGCCGCACCCCTCCCCCTGCTGCATCTGCAGCCGGCCGCCCTGACGCTTCATGGTTCAGATCACCCGAAACCGTCGTATTGCCGGCCGCCGCCGGAGCCAAAAAGAGACCGCAAAATCATCCAATGATTCCGCGGCCAATTTCAAAACAAAGAATTTTTCATCCCGTACGGAAACGATAAAAAAATCCGCCTGCCGCCTCGCACCGGCACCGGAGCGGCCGATCAATTTCACTTGCCGGAAATATCCCGAACGGTTTTTTCCGCGAAATTGGAATACGACGATTTTCAAAAAGCACGACATCGACGGGATCTTTTCCGCCGATGCCGATATTCAATATACTCATCGCTTTTCCAAAATACAAATCCCGAACAGTCCGATCGACCCGAATTGCCGCAATGAAATGGAATACGTTATCCTGCGGAATCAAGACGCGTTCCCGAACGGCCCGCCGGAACACGGCCCGGCCGGAAACCGCGACGGGTCATTCCGCCGGACACGCGGTCAGCGCGGCCGGCCGCCCCCTGACCAGGAAAGTCGTGATGCCGGCCTCCAGGCTCCGCACCGGACTGCCGACCATGACCGCGTCGCCGTCAATCCGCAGCGTCACCCGATCCGACCGCCCGGGCACAACCGTGCCGTCGGCATCCACGCTGCAGACATCGACAAAAATCAGGTCGCCGTCCGCCTGCCACTCGACGCCGTCGGTCCGTACCCGGCACTCCAGCGCCACTGCCGGTCCGGGCGTGCGCACCGTCATTTCGGCGGCCGGTTCGCCGCGGCGGTAACCGACCGCCCGCAATACGCCCGGCTCATGGACGATCCCGGCAAAGGTGAATGGCGGATGCGGCAGGTGACGGCAGTTGCCGCCGTCGAACGGCACTCCGCCGGATTCGTCGACCTCGTCGAGCAAAGCGGTTTCCCAACCGGGTGAATTCCGTTCCGGATTGTACGGCGAATCCGCTCCGTTATCCGGCCGGCGGCGGGCAAGACTGCGGCCGTTGACCAGCAACTCCACTTCGTCGCAGTTCGAGAAGACCACCACTTTGTCCTCCCCCTCCCGCGGCAGCCAGTCGTCGGCGATGAACACCATCGGTTCCCCGGCGCCCTGGCTGCGGTAGAAGTGGTATTTGTACTTCGGCACCCGAAAAAAATCGGTATCGCCGGATTGTTCCAACTGGTGGTGATAACCGCGGTTGTAATCGAACATCACCCAGGTGGCGCCGCCGATCACGCCGGGCATCGCCCGCAACTGATTGTAGGTCCACTGAAAATTCCACGCCTGCTGCAACAGTGCGGTGCGGCCGCCGCCCCGGCTCTGCCGCGACGTACTGTTGTTGCCGCCGAAGCCCCAGTCGCCGTATTCCCGCATCAAGACCGGTTTGTCGGTTTCCAGACCGGGCCGGAAGAACAGCACATCCCAATCGTCGAACCAGCCGTAGACATCGCCGCAGGTAAAGCACTGGTCGCCGGGATACTCCCGATGTGCGGTCCGATGGAACTCGCCGTTCAACCAGCCGGGCGGATACGCCTCATTCAGCGAAACTTCCCAGAGCATGACGCTCGGCCGGTTCCGTTCCGTCCGGATCAGCTCCCGGCAGTCGCGCAACGCCCGTTCGACAAAGCTGCCGTTCAAACTGAAATACTGCCAGCCGGGAATCGGCGCAATGACCAGCAGTCCCAATTCGTCGCAGGCATCCAGAAAAGCCGGATGCTGGTTGTAGTGCGACAGCCGGACGAAGTTGTAATGCGCCTGCTTGATCAGCCAGGCGTCACGCCGCTGCATCGTCGCCGGCGCGGCATTGCCGACATACGGAAACTCCTGGTGCCGGTTGGTGCCGCGCAGTTCGATTTTCCGGCCGTTCAGCCGGAACCCGTCCCGCTGGAAGGCCAATGTCCGAATGCCGTAGCGCACCGTCCGGCGGTCCACCGCCTGAGTCCCGGCCCAAAGAGTGCATTCCACCCGGTACAGCGCCGGACGATCGACATCCCACAATTCCGGGCGGTCGACCGGCAATTCGAGTTCGAAAGTATGATCGGTATTCATCCGCAGATTGACCGTTTCACTGCCGAAACAGCCAACCTCCGTTCCGTCCGGCGCGGTGACGACCACCTGCAGCGAACAGGGAAACTCCCGTTTTCCCAGTTCAGCCAGACACCAGCGGCACTCCAGATCGACTTCATGGACGGCGTGCAGACGCAGCGACAGCAGCGCCCGTTCCGGGCCGGCTTCAAGCGTCCGGATGAAAATGCCGCCGCCGGCAGTCAGGCTGACCGCCAGCGGGTCGCTGATGTGGATCGCCTCGGTCACCGTCAGCCGGGCCGACCGGTAAAGGCCGGAATAGTAACAGAAGTCCAGATTCCGCCACGGTTTGCCGGGCGGACAATCCGGCTGCGGCGTATTGTCGACTTCCAGCGTCAGCACATTCTCGGCATCATACAAGATGTTTTCATTCAACGGAATCACAAAACGCTGATAACCGCCGAAACGGGTGAACTGATAAACGCCATTCAAAAATACCCGGGTCGTCTGCATCGCGGCGTCGATTTCGACCTGCATCGCCCGCTTTTTCCACTCCGCCGGAATAAAAAAACGCCGGCGATACCAGATTTTGCCGAAAAAAGGCGTGTTGACCACCTCCTGCTCCAGCACCGGGCAATCCGGCAAAGTGACATTTTCCTGAATGTCGTCGACAAAATTGTCCGAAGACCGGCTCCAGCCTTCGGCCCATTCAAACGTTTCCCGCATGGAACACACCCCATATTACGACCGGTCCGGCAGCATACCGGAAAACCAAGCGCCCGATCATTTCATTTTTCCTTGCATGACACCGCGTCCGCCGCCGGCAAAGGCGGCGGACGCCAGGTTTCCAATCCGCTTCACTCGTAGACTTCGATCTCGCGAATCGCCATCCTCTCCGGATGATCCGCCGTTCCCTGATGGCGGAACTGCCGGAGCCGGACGGCGTCGACCGCTTCCTGTTCAGCCGGCAACCGCAGCTCCGTGACCATTTCATCCGAGGCGACCGGATAGTCGCCGACTTTTTCCCATTCGTCGTAACGACGGACATCGAGCGTGATCTGCTGCGGAGGCGCCTCCCAGTAAATTTTGACAGTCCGCACTTTGGCGGTCCTCGGCAAATAGACGGCCGCCCAGTGCGTTTCCGCCACTTCAGCCGACTGCCAGCACTGCAGGAAGGCCGGCCGCCGCTCCCCGGCAAAACTGTCGTTCAACGCCATTTCGACATGCGGATAGGAACTGACCTCCACCCTTGCCCCGTTGGCCGCTGCCGCCAGGTTGCCGGCTTTCGGTTCCGGATTAATTTCGTCATAAGCGACGCCGGTCTCCCGGCAGAAGCCGGCGAAATCGAGCGCGAACCGGCCCTGTTCATCACCGTAATCGCGTTGCGGCATCGGAAAAAATCGTTTCGTTTTCACCGTGTCGGTCTGGGAACGCCACGGGATGAAATTGAACCGGGCGCAGTTCAAGCCGAGCCACGCATCGAATTCGGTGTCGCCGTCGTCCGGAAAATCGAAGATGAACACCGGGAAATCATGCTGCTGCCGGTATCGGTTGATCCGGACGCCGTACCAGGCGGAACCGGCCAGCTCTTCCGGCGTATATTTGACCCAGCGGCCGTTGGCAAAGTCATAATACCCGCAGAAATTCTCAATCATCATGCCGTCGATGACGCCGGCCAGGCCGTCGAGCAGAAAGTCGCCGCGGTTGACGACCAGCAACGCTTCCGGGCGGGCCGCTTTGATCTCCCTGATCAGATGCACCATGCCGCCGGCCGTGGACGGCGCCACCTGTACGGCGGAATCGACCATATCCAGGAAAACACCGTCACAGCCCTTTTCATCGAGAATGAACGGCAGAACCCGTTCGAACACCCGGTCGCGCCAGGCCGGTTTGCCGGCATCGACGTAACAGGTCTGCCAGACCGGATTGACATCCGGCTGGCCGTCCCGGTCGGCATCGAGGAAATACGAGGCGTAGCCGCCGGCACCCATGCCGTCGCCGACGCGGAGCATATCCTCGCCGATGTTGGTATAACCGATCACCCAGACGCCGGCCCGTTTCAATTCGGCAATCTCTTCCGGGCTCAATTCCCACGGCATGATGATCGCCACGTCGTATTTCGCCAGCTCTTCCAGCCGGCCGGAGCCGTAATAACAGACATAACTGGATACTTCCTTCCAGGGTTTGCGTTCCTTTTCCGGCAACGCCCCGCAAGCCGTTTCCGGCCACCATTGCAAACCGGCCAGCAGTACCGCCGCCGCGATTCCGATCAACCTCATAGCCAATCCTTATTCAATCTTTTAAAATTTTCAACTTCCGTATTGCGCACTACCCGGCATGCCGTGAACAGCATCCACTTCTCCTATTAATATTAATCCGGAATCGTAATATTCCAATCATTGATTATCAAACCATTCTGGCCGTTGAGCGGACTCCAGTGGGTATCCCAGCTCATCAGGTCGCGGGCCTGGATGGCTTCGGCATGGCCGTCAAAAATCACCGCATTGACCCGGTCGGAGTGCCGTCCGGCGGCACCATATTCACCGGCGGATTTGACCCAGTTCGGCGAAACACCGCCATAAGCCGAAATATACAGTCCGCTATTCCAGCTACAGGCGCCCTGGCTTTTCGGCGTGGAATCAGCCGCCCAGATCAGCGTGGAGGCGCGGCCGAAAGAGTCAATCTCACTGACTTTGTGAGGACGGTACCAGACATTGTTCTGCAGGACAAATTGCGGCAGACTGCCGACGCTGCTAAAATTGATGCCATAACTGCCTTCGCCGTCGTAGAAGCTGTTCCAAGTGTCGCCATACAGTTCCTTAATCTCTCCGCCGGAAGCCGGACAGATCAGAGCCTGATAAGAAAAACCATAATCGTCCTTGAACACTTCGACATGCGATTTCCAGCCGGTTCCGAACCAGGCGCTATCCCCCACCACGAATGATGGCATCGCCCAGTCGTCGTAATCCCCCTGATAAAAGGCATGCACCAACCCCATCTGTTTCAGATTGCTCAGGCATTTGACCGACTGGGCCGCCGCTTTCGCCTTGGTCAACGCCGGCAGCAACATGCTGGCCAGAATGGCAATAATCGCGATCACCACCAGCAATTCGATAAGTGTAAAGTTTTTGTTCCTCATTGGCGGTTTCCTTTCCTGTTGGGCTTGATTGGCCGTTGCAATGGTTCAGTTTTTCCACACCACATATTTGGCAAACTTCGATTACTATTATAATTATAGTAAAAACCAGCCCAAAAAGCAACCCTTTTCATCAGTCAGCCGCCACAAAAACGAACAAAAACTCATTGAAAATCATCTGATAATGATTGATTCATTCAACAACAAATTATTTTTATTCGAATAATTTATTCGAGATTCATCGGAGATTATCATCCCTTTTGACTGAACGATCTCCTGCGTTCAGCCGGCCGTTGACCGGCCGGCTGCTTAAAAAAAAAGCGCCGGCAATGCCGACGCCGCTTGAAATCAACTCCGCCCCTGTGATACCGGCGGTCAGCGTTTCGCCGCCGGAATATATTTCGCCGGCGGCGGGACGCTGCTTTTTCTAATTCATCATCTTACCGGAACGCATCCCACTTCGGATCGTTGGCGAACGTCCAGTCGCAGAAATCCCTGAGCTGCAGTTTCGCCGCCGCTTCCTCGTCCAGAATGACCGTGCAGTTCTGGTGCATCTGCAGCGCCGAAGCCGAAATCATCGAAGTGACCGGTCCTTCGATCGCCTTGGCGATAATGTCCGCCTTTTCCGCGCCGGTGGCCAGCAGCAGCACGGAACGGGCATCCAGCACAGTACCGACGCCCATCGTGAAAGCCCGCCGCGGCATGACATCCGGATAGGTGAACAACGGCGAATTCTGCTCGATCGTTCCCTGGGTCAACGCCACCGAGCGGGTCCGGCTGGTCAGCGGCGAAAGCGGCTCGTTGAAACCGATGTGACCGGTGCGGCCGATGCCGACCAGTTGCAGGTCGATGCCGCCGGCCAATCTCATCTCCTGCTCATACCGTTCGCACTCGCCGGCTTCACACTTGGCCAGGCCGTTCGGCAGATGGGTATTGCGCTTGTCGATGTTGACATGATCGAACAAGTGGTGATTCATATAATAGCGGTAGGAATTGACATTGTCCGGCGCCAATCCGACGTATTCATCCAGGTTGAACGACTTGGCCAGCGAGAAATCCAGGCCTTCCTCCCGGTGCATTTTCACCAGTTCAGCATACAGCGCTTCCATCGTCCGGCCGGTCGCCAGTCCCAGCGTCATGTCCGGCCGTTTGCGCAGGGCATCGGCCATGATACGCGCCGCCAGATCCACTGCCGATTTCACATCTTTTCTGATAATGACATCCATTTTTACACACTCTCTCCGTTGATGGATTGATTGAAGGTTATGCGGCCGTCACTTCTGCCGCTGTTCTTTGAAAAACGCGATGGTCGCCGCCAAGCCTTTCTCGAACGAATAGGTCGGCTTGAACCCGGTGGCGGCCAGCTTGTCGATCGCCGCCATCGAGTGCTTGACATCGCCGGCCCGTTCCGGCAAATGCTTCACCGGCGACTTCGAGCCGGTCAGCTTCTTGATCGTCTCGACCAGGTCGTTGATGGTGATCCGGCCGCCGTAGGCAATGTTGTAAACGCCGGTGAAATCGTTCATCGCCATAAAGACATTGGCCGCGACGATATCCTTGACATAGATGAAATCGCGCGTCTGTTCGCCGTCGCCGTAGATGGAAATTTCCTCGTCGGCCACCGCTTTGGCCGTGAAAATCGGCACCGCCGCCGCATAGGCGCTCTTCGGGTCCTGGCGCGGTCCGAACACGTTGAAATAACGCAGGCAGGCGGTCTGCAGCTTGCCTTCCTTGGTGAACATGTTGCAGTAATATTCGCCGTCCAGCTTGGTGATCGCATACGGGCTCTTCGGCTCCGGGAACATCTCTTCGCGCTTCGGCACGGTCGGATTGTCGCCGTAAATCGCCGCGCTGGTGCTGAAGCAGAGCTTCTTGACGCCGGCCTTGGCCGCTTCTTCCAGAACAATCAGCAGACCGTCGACGTTGATGTCGACGCATTCCATCGGTTTGAACATCGACTCCGGCACACTGATCATCGCCGCCATATGGAAAACGTAATCGACCCCTTCCATCGCCTGCCGCACCGTCTCCCGGTCGCGGATATCACCTTCGATGAATTCAACCTTGAAACCGTCGAGGTTCTTTTTGTAGCCGGAACGCAGATTGTCCAACACCCGCACTTCAGCCTTGCCCTGGAAATATTCCACGATGTGGCTGCCGATAAAACCGGCTCCGCCGGTAACCAATATTCTCATTTCCAATCAAACTCCTGTATTGAGATTATTTCAACGAATTCAACAGCGCCATCATCCGGTCCATCTGATTTTCGATGGATTCGACCAGCTTGAACTGGGTACGGCAGCGGTCGAGGTTGTGCTCCGGCCGGTGGATCTTGAAATAGACGTCGCCTTCCAGGTAGTCGGTCAGGAACCGGGTGCCGATTTCCAGCGTGATCAGTTTGCCGCTGAACGGCAACAAATTCAGCTCGACCGGATTGAGGAATTTGCCGGCGTTGCTGACATAACCGCGCAGCAGCGCCTCGAACATCTCGAACCGCATACAGACCTTCGACAAATCCTTTTCATCCTCCATCGCCGGGCTGGTGCCGGTGCGCACCATGTCGCCGAAGTCGTAATGCGCCAGGCCCGGCATCACCGTATCCAGGTCGATGACGCAGACGCCTTCGCCGGTGGCGTCATCGATCAACACGTTGTTCAGCTTCGTATCGTTGTGGGTGATGCGTTCCGGAATCTCGCCCTTGTTCTGCAGATCGATCAGCAGACCGGCCTCTTCCTTGCGCTTCATGACGAAATCGATCTCTTTGGAAACCTCCTTGACCCGTCCCATTTTGTCCGCCTTGATCGCCGCTTCCAGATTGGCGATCCGCTTCGGCGTATTGTGAAAATCCGGAATCGTCTCGTTCAGGCGTTCTCCCGGCAGGTCGACCAGATCCATCTGGAATTCCGCAAACGAGCGGGCCGCCTGGAAAGCCTGATCGATCGTTTCCAGCACATCGTAGGTCCGGGCCTTTTCGACGAACAGATAAGCGCGCCAGTAATTGCCGTCGGCGTCGATGACGTAGGACTTGCCGTCAAACGCCTTGACCAGCCGCAGCGTCCGCCGCGAAGCCTCCTGCTTCTGGTCCTTGATTTTCCGGTAGATATGGGTGGTCACCCGGGAGATGTTCTCCATCAGGGCCGGCGGATTCTTGAACACATTGGAGTTGATCCGCTGAAAGGTGTAATGCACCAGCGTGCCGCTCTGATTGTAAGCCGCCTGGTAAGTATCGTTGATATGGCCGGTGCCATACGGCACCGCGCCGACGAAATCGCCGTAAATGTCGAACATCCGGCTGACCGCTTTGACGTCGTGCTTCATAGTTCTCCTAAGCTTTCGTATTGAAATAATCTCATCAGGCAAACAGTTTGGCCGGGTAAACGCCGCGGTCGACCAACGCCTGAATGCTGGCGACAACGTGCGGCCGGTCTTCCCGGTAGGTGATGCCGAACCAGGCATCCGCCGAGGTCAGCACCTTGAGCTGCGCCTGGCGCCGGTGGATCAGCGCGTCAGCCACAAACGGAATGTAGAATTCGCTCTTCAACTCCCGGCCGCGCTCCTGCAGAAAGGCGCTGAACAACGCTTCCATCCGGCCGAACAGCGACGGCGTAAAGCCCCACATGTTCATCGACACCAGCTCTTCGCCGGTGAAGTCGACCGCCGAACCGTCTTCGAGCGTGCTGACGATTCTGCCATCGGCGGCGCGTTCGATCTTGGTGTGCTCGACCACTTTGGTCAAGTCGCCGCTGGCATCGACTTCGCAGACGCCGCGCGACACCGAACCATTTTCCGACAGCGTATTGCGCATGACAAAGGCGCACATGCAATAATCGCCGATGCCGTTTTTATCTTCCGCCCGGCTCAAATACTCCGCCAGCTTCCGGTAGCCGTCGGTCCCGTAAAAATCATCGGCGTTGATCACCGCGAACGGCTCCCTGACGACATCGCGCGCCGCGTAAACCGCCTGCCCGGTTCCCCACGGTTTCTGGCGGCCTTCCGGCACGCTGAAACCGGCCGGCAGATCGTCCAGCGACTGAAAGGCGTAATCGATGGCGATACGCCCTTCATAGCGCTTGCCGATCACGTCCTTGAATTCCTTTTCGATATCGTGGCGAATGATGAACACCACCTTGCCGAATCCGGCGCGGATCGCATCATAAATCGAATAATCCATAATCGTCTCACCGGACGGCCCCAGTTGATCCAACTGCTTCAGTCCGCCGTAGCGGCTACCCATGCCGGCGGCCAGCACCAATAATGTCGGCTTCATCTAACATCCTTTGCGTTTTAGGTTTGTTTTCTATGCTTTCTGCCTATATAAAATATCACGAAGACTCGCGCAATACCAGATCGCATTCGATAATTTCCGACGGCAGCGTATTCTTCCCCTCCTGCAACTGCCGCGACAGCATCGCCACCGCCGCCGTGCCGATTTCAAACAAATTCAGCGAAACGCTCGACAACGCCGGCGTGAACTGCCGGGAAAAACGCAGGTCGTCGAAACCGATGACCGACAGCCGCTGCGGGATGGCGATCTGCCGCTGCAGCGCCGCCTTGATCAGCCCGATCGCCAACACGTCATTGGCGCACAGCACGCAATCCACGTCCGGATGCGCGCTCAACAGCCACTCCAGCGCCTGCGCCCCTTTGCGGAAGCCGGAACCGCCCGGCACGAAAATCACCTCTTCGCCGGACAAACCCAGCCCGCGCATGAAGCCGCGGCGCTTGCGCTTGTCCAGCACGCCGCCGATAAACGCCGGATGGCGCCGGTTGATGTCGCGGAAATACTTGCCGGCCAGAAAGGCGCCGTATTCGTTGTCGAACCAGACTGTGTTGCTCTCCATCCCCTTCATATGGCCGACGACCACATAGGCCAGCCCGCGCCGCCGGGCCAGCTGGGCCAGTTCCGCCGCCCGGCGGTCGCCGGCGACGACGATGACGCCGCCGGTACTGCCGTCGAGAATCCGCCGCCGGCAACTTTCGAATTCGGCATCGCTGTCCGCCGCGTACGGATTGATCTGCAGCGGCTGGCCGAGCCGGTGCAGCGCGCTGTTCAGCCCGGTCATGATCTCGTTGATGAAATAGTCCGGCTCATCGACGTTGACGGTCGGATAGAACAGCATGATGCCGCCGCTTTCATTGCGCGACAAGCTGCGGGCATGGACATTGGCATGATAACCGAGCCGTTCCGCTTCGGCGACAATCCGCTGACGGGTCTTGCCGCTGATCCGCCCCTTGTCGCTGAAGGCGCGCGACACCGTCGCGGTCGAGACGCCGAGCAGCCGGGCAAATTCCTTGATGGTCAGATTGCGTTTTTCCGTCATGAAGGCTTTCTATCCGTTGCCGTTGAATGTAATCGTTTACGCAGGTTTATTTTACCATGCTTTTCAGAGTTTTCAACAAAAAAATCGCTTTTTTTTGCGTAAATGTTTTCGCAAAGTTTGTCTTTTCATCGGAATTGGCTATATTTAATTGTCATTGTATTTATTTTTTTCAAACCATACACAAAACGAAAGGTTGTTATCGATGAAACTTACGGTTTCCCCGAAAGTTCGTCCCGAACTCGACCCGGAATTCATTCCGGCCATCCTCTGGAACCGGGCCTATCGCGCCGAAGTCGCCGCGTCCGGCAAAGGGGTTGACATCGTCGTCGCCCTCACCCGTTCCAACGGTACGGTTTCGACGCTTTCGACGGCGATCTTCCCCCACGAAGGCGATTATGCTGCGTTGAATATCAAATATGTCGAACGCCTGATCAAATATCTGCTGTGGATGAAGGGCGGCTACCAGGTGACCATCGCCGGCTGCGATGCGCTGGCCGACGACCTGCGCAAAATCTACTGCCCGGGCGGCGCCCGCGAATTCGATTACAAGATCATGGGCGAAAAAATCTACGGCCGGCCGTTCGCTATCGTCAACTGTCCGCTGGCGGAAGCGCCCCGGTCCCATGAAATCCAGGTCAAGCTCGGCGGCCACCTCGACGGCTGCCGCATCGGTTTCGACCTCGGTGGCTCCGACCGCAAATGCGCCGCGGTCGTCGACGGCAAAGTGGTATTCACCGAGGAAGTGCCGTGGGATCCCTACTTCCAGAAAGATCCGGAGTACCACAAGGCCGGCATTCGCGACTCGTTGAAACGCGCCGCCGAAAAGATGCCGCGCGTCGATGCCATCGG
>OJMH01001435.1_pt1 | contig 23839 bp, 22 predicted proteins | sample 1597111 | NCBI WGS metagenome assembly OJMH01 (sample SAMEA2452115, study PRJEB22498) | human gut metagenome | reverse complement strand
CGTTGTTGTCGAGTTTGGCGGAATACTCCCCGCCGGCGACGCTGCAGCAGCCGGCCAGCAATAGTGCCGTCATTCCAAGCCAGTTTCTTTTCAAAATCCTTACCCTTTCCTGCGATTTTATCATACCAGTGCCGTCATCGGACTTCTGTCCCCGCTCCCGCCGGCAGACTGACCGGCGCCGTCGAATTGCGGACGATGATTTCAACGCTGTTGCGAAACAATTTCAAATACGACTCGACCTCTTCGAAACTCCGCTTGCCTTCGATCAGGTCCAGCAGGTGCATGGCGCCTTGCTGGCCGAGCAGGAAGATGTGTTCGTCGCAACTGGTCATCGGAATGATGCCATAGCGGCTCAACGGCGTTTCAGTGGCCAGCACGCTGATCTCTTCCGGACAGTGCGCGCCGCCGGCAATCGCCTTGCCGAGAAAACCGGCGCAGAACTGGTCGTTGGCGGCCAGGGCGGTAAAACGCTCCTCGGGTCGGCAGGCCAGCCAGCGGTCCGCCAGCAGGGCGCCGCAGATGAAGTCATCCCGGTCGTAATAACTGAATTCGACCTCGAGATCATGCCAGCCGTTGATATCGTGCAGACGCCGCAGCGCTTCCCGGTAAAGCTGTTCCGTCACCGGATAGAAAACCGGCGTGACAATCCGGCGGTGCCCCAACGTATAGAAAAAAGACAAAATCCGGGTATTGACGTCCAGCATGTCGTTCTTGACGCAGAGAATATCGTCCGGGTAATCGCCGCCGACGGTGATGAACGGCAGCCCGGTCTGCTGGATTTCCCGCAGATTCTGCAGCTCGGCCATGCCGGTGACGACCAGCCCGTCGAGATTGTACTGCCGGATCGGGGTCGGCATCGTGAATGCGGTGATGCTGCTCATGTCATAGGTTGAAATGAGCACATTGTATTTGCGTTTGCGGCAGACGTCATGAACGCCGGAGAGCATCGTGGCATAATAATTGTTGGCCAACCCGAGCGTCACCTTGCAGGAAAGCAGAAAACCGATCTGATAAGTCCGTTTGCCGGACAAAGCCCGGGCGGCGGAATGCGGCGTATAGTGATGCTTCTGCATGACGTCGAGCACCCGGGCCCGGGTGGCGGCGCTGACCTTCGGACGGTTGTTCAGCACTGCGGAAACCGCTGCGGTGGAAACACCGCTCAGACGGGCGATGTCGGCGATGCAGAGCTTGCCGGAAGCGGAAGCCGTTGTAACGTTCATAATCCGAATAACTTTCCTGGATACAATAAAAAAAATTCTTTTGTAAATCGGTTAACTCACTGTAGGAATACTAGCAAATTTTTGTCGGTAAGTCAATACCCTTTTGAAAAAAAGCGGTAATTTTTTTATTTTTTTACTGTTTTTGATGCGATTTCGCTTGCAACGCGAAACGTTTGGCGGTTGCCGCCACCTGAAGGGGCGACGGCTCCGGCAAGGATTGCCGGGCAAAGAACCGGAGGCTGGAAAAGCTAAAAAAAATGCCGGAAACCGATCCGCTTGAAGTTCGAAAGACACCCCGATTTCCGGCGCCGGCCGGGGAACGGCTTCACCGCGGCGAAGCCGGAGCGACCGGCGCTCCGCCGCCGGGTGACAGCCTGACACGGCCGGGGAGGCCGACTATTTTTTTAGAATCGGAAGTCGCGTTTGCCGTCGTGCAATTCCTGCAGATGCTCCAGGGCAATCGCCCTCACCTTTTCATTCGGAATCCGCTTGACCTCGTCGGCAATGACTTTTTCGCCTTTGCTCACCGTATCCGGCGACGCGTAGTCCTCCAGATATTCCTTGAGCGTCATCAACGCGTTGGGCTGGCAGCAATTGGCGATCTGGCCGGATTTGACCAACTGCATGAAACGGTCGCCGGTGCGCCCTTCCCGATAGCAAGCGGTGCAGAAACTGGGAATATATCCCAGCGTCAACAGCCAGTTGACCACTTCATCGAGCGTCCGGGTGTCGCTGACGTCGAACTGGGCGGAATTATCCTCCGGCGCCTCCTCTTCGGCATAACCGCCGACGCTGGTCCGGGAACCGCCGCTGATCTGCGAAACCCCGAGCTTCAGCACCCGTTCCCGCGCCTGCTGCGTTTCCCGGGTCGAGATGATCAAACCGGTATAGGGAACCGCAATGCGCAGCACCGCGACGATTTTGGCAAAAATATCGTCGTTGATGGCGTTGGAGAAAGCTTCCGGATTGATGTCGTCAGCCGAACGGATGCGCGGCACGCTGATCGTATGCGGCCCGACTCCCATCGCCGCCTCCAGGTGTTCGGCGTGCATCAGCAGGCCGATGAAGTCGTAACGGTACATGTTCAGTCCGAAGAGCACGCCGATGCCGACATCGTCGATGCCGCCGGCCATCGCCCGGTCCATCGCCTCGGTATGGTAGGCGTAATTGTGCTTCGGCCCGGTCGGGTGCAGCTCTTCGTAGCTCTTTTTATTGTAAGTCTCCTGAAACAGAATGTAAGTGCCGATGCCGGCAGCCTTGAGCTTGGCATAATTCTCCACCGTCGTCGCGGCGATGTTGACATTCACCCGGCGGATGGCGCCGTTCTTATGCTTGATGCCGTAAATCGTCCCGATGCTCTCAAGCACATATTCGATCGGATTGTTCACCGGATCTTCGCCGGTTTCCAACGCCAGCCGCTTGTGTCCCATATCCTGCAGGGCGATCACTTCGCGGGCAATCTCTTCCTGCGTCAGCTTCTTGCGGGCGATATGCCGGTTCTTGTAGTGGTACGGACAATACGTACAGCCGTTGACGCAGTAATTGGAAAGGTACAGCGGCGCAAACATGACGATCCGGTTGCCGTACAGCTTCTGTTTGAGCTCCATCGCCAACTGGAACATTTTCTCATTTTCATCCGGCAGCTCGCACTCCAGCAGCACGGCGGCTTCCCGGTGCGACAATCCCCTGCAACTGCGCGCCTTTTCCAGGATCGAGTCGATCAAGGCGCGGTTGTTTTTGTTGGCCTGCGCATAGGCGATCGATTCGAGAATTTCCGTATCGTCGATGAACTCGACGGCATTTTTCGATTTGGGATCATACATGGTAAACCTCACTGTTGTTGCTGCGCTTGTTTGGAATAGACCGTTTTTACGCTGATGCCGTCGATCATGCCGAGCTTGCCCGATAAGGAGCTGATGACATCGTTGGGCGCATCGACGACGACGCTGATGATGCAGACGCGCTGCGGCCGGTAGGGTATTCCCATCCGCCCGACGATGAATCCGCTGTATTCGTGCAAAATCCGGTTGATCTTCTCCGTCGCCTCCATATCTTCGACGACAATACCGACCAGAGCAATTCGAGTTTCCGCCATCTTCCTTTTTCTCCGGATAAAAAAATCCCGACGCACCGAAAGATAAGGTGCGTCGGGACAGCGAAATCACACTGTGCCTGCGGACCGCCTTACCACGCGGGAGTTCTCCCAGGTGCGTTCAGAACGATTCCTGTTGAATATTCCTCCGCCTTCCTCCGCGGAACAACCGTTCCTTGGAATCAGAGCGTTACATTAATGTAATGACAAATTTTTAATCTGCAAGTTCCTTCCGCGGCTTTTCCGGTAAAATCTATCACCGCGATTGTCCCCTCCAACGATTTTCTTATTTCATACCGACCAGAAACTCCTCGCCGGCGATCGTCCGGAATTCAGCGGCAATCGCCCAGCGGACAGCCGGTTCCAACGACCGCAGCGGCAACCGCACCCCGCCGAGACCGATACCGTACGCGCCCATCATCGCCTTGCCGGCCGCCACGCCACCGTAGTGGATTGCGAATCAACGATGAACAACGCGACGATCCGTTCCGCCGCTTCCGAATAATTTTTCCACATATATGAGAAAAGACCGTTTTTCTCCAGCAATTCCCTGTGTGTACCGCTTTCGACCGGAAGCCGCCCTGCAGCAACCGGCGTAAAAAACCGTCATCAACCCGGTTCAGCACCGAGGAGAAGAACAGCGAAATACTGCTGGAATCCTGCGACCAATTGGAACGCGCCTGCCGGACCTGAATGCGGAGAAGCCCCGGGCGCTCCGGCTCCGCCGCAATCAGGCGCACTTCCCCGGCGCCCCGGCCACAAAAAAGAGCGTTTGTTTTTCAACAAACGCTCTCTGCAGCAATCTGACCGAATGCTTATTTACCGGAAACCACACCGTGGTCACGGAAATTGCGGGTCAGCGCAAATTCGCCGAGCTTGTGACCGACCATGTTTTCAGTGACGAACACCGGAATAAACGATTTCCCGTTGTGGACATTGAAAGTGTGGCCGACAAAATCCGGAATGATCATCGAACGACGCGACCAAGTCTGAATGGCGGCCTTTTTGCCGCTCTTATTCATCTTCTCGACCTTGTCGATCAAATAACCGTCAACAAAAGGACCTTTTTTAATCGATCTAGCCATTACTTCTTCCTCCGTTCGACGATGAACTTATTCGAGTACTTCTTCGGATGACGGGTCCGCTTGCCCTTGGCGAGCTGGCCCCACGGCGACACCGGATGACCGCCGCCGGACGAACGGCCTTCACCGCCGCCCATCGGATGGTCGACCGGGTTCATCGCCACACCGCGAACGTGCGGGCGCTTGCCCTGATAACGCTTCTTGCCGGCTTTGCCCATCTTGACATTCATGAAGTCGCCGTTGCCGACTTCGCCGATGGTGGCCCGGCATTCGACATTGATCAAACGGACTTCGCCGGAAGCCAATTTAAGCTGCGCATAATCGGCTTCCTTGCCGCGCAACGTCGCCGACTGGCCGGCCGAACGGGCCAGCTTGGCGCCGCGGTTCGGCAGAATCTCGATGTTGTGGATCTGAATGCCGACCGGCATATCCTTGATCCGCATCGAATTGCCCGGTTTGATTTCAGCCTTCGGGCCATTCATGATCACCTGACCGATTTTGATGCCGGCCGGCGCCAGAATATAGCTCTTCTCGCCGTCCGCATAGCAGATCAACGCGACGTTGCAGTTGCGGTTCGGATCGTATTCCACCGTCTTGACCCTGGCCGGAACCCCTTCCTTGGCGCGGAAGAAATCCACCATCCGGTAACGGCGTTTGTTGCCGGCACCGCGAAAACGGGTGGTAATCCGACCGTAGTTATTGCGGCCGCCGGTCGCGGACTTTCCTTTCACCAGACTCTTCTCCGGGGTCGAAACCGTGATTTCGGCAAAATCCGAAACCATCATGTTCCGCCGGCTCGGAGAAGTCGGATTATAACTTTTTACAGCCATTTATATACCTCTTTCGCGCCTTAAACGATTTCAATGCTGCCTTCGGACAGAGTCACAACAGCTTTTTTCCAATCCGGACGGCGTCCCAGCTTGTACGTGCGCGGGGTGCGTTTCGTCTTTCCCAGATAATTCATGATGTTGACCGACTTGACTTTGACGTTGAACAACTGTTCAACCGCGCGGCCGATCTCGATCTTCTCCGCCTTCGGACTGACCTTGAAGACATATTTGCCCTGAGCGGCCAAATCGTTGTTCTTCTCGGTAATCAACGGAGCGATTACAATATCAAAAGCACTTTTCATTGTCATAACTCCTTATCCCAAACGCGCCAGGAAAGCATCCAACGCATCCTTGGTGAACACCAGCGTCTTGAAACGCAGCAGTTCATAAACATTGACGCTCGCCGCCTTGCGCAGCAGCACATACGGCAGATTGTGGGTCGCGCAATAGACGCTTTCCTCATATTCCGGAACCGTCAACAGCACCGAATCGTCGTTCAGCTTCAAATTGTTCAGAACGGCCTGCGCATTTCTGGTCTTGTGATCCGGCAAATCGAACTTGTCCAGCACGACGACCCGTTCTTCGGCCACCCGTTCGGAAAAAGCCCGTTTCAACGCCAGCTTAGTCACTTTTTTGTTGACCTTCTTGCTGAAATCGCGCGGAGTCGGCCCGAAAGCCACACCGCCGCCCGTCCAGACCGGATTGCGGCTCGAACCGGCGCGCGCCCGGCCCATGCCCTTCTGACGGAACGGCTTGGCACCGCCGCCACGCACTTCACCGCGCGTCTTGGTGCAAGCCGTACCGGCCCGCTGGCCGGCCAGGAACGCCACGACGCAATCATGCACCGCCTGCTCGCCCTTTTCGAGCTCCAGAGCACATTCCGGAAGAGTATATTCACCGACGCGGGCACCCTTGCAATCAAGTATATCCAATACTTTCGTCATCATCTTCACCTATCCTACTTGCTCTGCTTCTTGATTGCGTTCCGAAGAAGCAACAGGCCGCCGTTGCAGCCCGGAACCGCACCCCGGACCAGCAGCACATTGTCCTCCGGCATCACCCGGACGATCTGCAGATTCTGAATCGTACGGCGCGCATTGCCCATGTGGCCCGGCATCTTCTTGCCGCGGTCCACCCGTCCCGGAAATTCGCACTGACCGATCGAACCGGTACGCCGCGTCCAGGCGCCGCCGTGGCTGGCACGACCGCCGCCGAAGCGATACCGCTTGACGACGCCCTGGAAACCGCGGCCCTTGATGGTGCCGGTGACATCCAGGTATTCGTCCTTGGCGAACACGTCGGCTTTGAGTTCACTGCCGATCGCCAGTGCCGCATCTTCCGCCGTGCGGAACTCACGCAGGAACGACGGACCGAATTCCTTGTAATTCGCTTTGGCGCAATGCCCCAGAACCGCTTTGCTGACGTTCTTGGCCTTGCGGGAACCGAACCCGAGCTGGACCGCACTGTAACCGTCGCGCTCCCGGGTCTTCACATCGACGACGACACAGGGTCCGGCCTGAATCACAGTGACCGGCACAATCCGGCCCTGTTCATCATAGACTTGCGTCATCCCGATTTTCTTACCGATTAAATTTTTCATACAGACTCCTTTCGATACTTACTCCCAATCGGTCGGGGGCATTGGTATCACTGCTGCGTCCGACTCCGAGGTCAGACGCCGATTTTTACGGAAATATCCACACCGGCCGGCAAATTCAATTTCTTGAGTTCATCGACCGTCTTTGCCGTCGGATTGATGATATCCATCATCCGCTTGTGCGTCCGGATCTCAAACTGCTCCATCGATTTCTTGTCGACATGCGGAGAACGGTTGACCGTAAAACGTTCAATCCGCGTCGGCAGCGGAATCGGTCCCGCCACCATCGAACCAGTACGCTTGGCGGTATTCAAAATTTCCGCCACCGACTGATCGAGAATCCGATGTTCATAGGCCTGCAAACGGATTCTGATCTTTTGAGACTTACCGCTAGACATAGCTCACTTCTTCTCCATTATTTTATCTTGAATTGATTTTGGTACTCGTTCAAAATGGCTCGGCTCCATCGAATAGGAAGCGCGGCCGCGGGAGAGTGAACGAATCGCGGTGGCATAGCCGAAGAGTTCCGACAGCGGAATGTGCGCCAGAATCTTGGTAAAACCGCCCTGTGCCGATGAGTTCATCTCAACGATAATGCCACGACGGCTGGTCACGTCGCCAATCAAATCGCCCATATTCTCGTCCGGCGAAGTGACTTCGACTTTCATAATCGGCTCCAACAGCATCATTCCGGCCTTGCGGGCCGCTTCTTTCAACGCCATCGAACCGGCAATCTTAAAGGCCATTTCCGAAGAGTCGACCGGATGATAAGAGCCGTCCAGAATATTGACGTGGAAATCGATCAACGGATAACCGACCATCACGCCGCCGGCCGCCGCTTCGCGGATGCCGTTTTCGATCGGCTTGATGTACTCTTTCGGAATTCTGCCGCCGACCACTTTGTTCTCGATGGTGATGCCATGGCCGGCCGGCATCGGGGTGATGTCCATGATGACATGACCGTACTGGCCGCGGCCGCCGGACTGGCGGACAAATTTGCAGTCGGCGTCGGCCGGTTTTTCCAACGCTTCACGGTAAGCCACCTGCGGCGCTCCGGTATTGCATTCGACTTTGAACTCCCGGACCAGGCGGTCCAGGATGATTTCAAGATGCAATTCCCCCATACCGGAGATGATCGTCTGGCCGGTCTCTTCGTCGCTGCGCATCGTAAAGGTCGGATCTTCATCCGACAAGGCACCGAGCGCCTTGTACAATTTGTCGCGGTCGCCGGAGGATTTCGGCTCAACCGCCACCGAAATAACCGGCTCCGGGAAAGACATCGCCTCGAGGACGATCGGATCATCCTCCAGACAAATCGTGTCGCCGGTGGTGACATTCTTCAAACCGACTGCGGCAGCGATATCGCCGGAATAAATTTCATCGCGCTCCTCGCGGCTGTTGGCATGCATCTGCAACAAACGGCCGAGGCGCTCCCGTTTGCCGGTGCGCGGATTCAACACGGTCATACCGCGCTGCGCGACACCGGAGTAAATCCGGAAAAAACTCAATTTGCCGACGAACGGGTCATTCATAATCTTGAAGACCAGCGCGGCAAACGGCTGCATGTCGCCGACGTGGCGGGACATCGGTTCGCCGGTCGCCGGATTGGAACCGTGGATATCCCAGATGTCGACCGGGCTCGGCAGATAATCGACCACCGCATCCAGCACGCACTGCACGCCTTTTTTCTTGAAGGCGGAAGCACAGCAGACCGGAACGATGGAAGCGGCCAGCGTCGCCCGGCGGATGGCCGGCACCAACACTTCAACCGACGGCATTTCATCGGCCAGGAAGAGCTCCATGACCTCTTCGTCGACTTCGGCGACGCATTCGACCAGATTGCGAAAGGCTTCTTCGCGTTTTTCGGCATATTCGGCCGGCACTTCTTCGACGCGCATTTTGGCGCCGTTTTCGTCGCCGTCGAAATAAACCGCCTTGTTGTTGACGACGTCAATACAACCGGCAAAATCGGCTTCCTTGCCGATCGGCAGATAAATCGGAACCGCGTTGGCGTGCAGCTTGAATTTCATCTCTTCGATCGCACCGTAGAAATCGGCTCCGGTGCGGTCCATCTTGTTGACCAGCGCGATAATCGGAACGTGATATTTCTGGGCCTGCCGCCAGACCGTCTCGGTCTGCGGCTGCACTTTACCAACGGAACAAAATACAGCAACCGCACCGTCCAGCACCCGCAGCGAACGCTCCACTTCAGCCGTGAAGTCGACGTGTCCGGGGGTATCGATCAAATTGATACGGTGATTTTTCCACATACAGGTAGTGGCGGCCGAAGTGATGGTAATGCCGCGTTCCTGCTCCTGCTCCATCCAGTCCATCGTGGCGGTGCCTTCGTGGACTTCGCCCAACTTGTAATTGACGCCGCAATAGTAAAGAATACGCTCGGAAACGGTGGTTTTACCGGCATCGATGTGAGCCATGATGCCAATGTTGCGCACATCGCGCAACGAAACCTTGCGGCCCGGGGCTTCATGAAAGATTTTTTCTTGTTTGTTGTCGCTCATAATCCGGCCCATTACCATCTGTAATGCGCAAAGGCTTTGTTGGCCTGCGCCATCTTAAAGGTATCATCCTTTTTCTTGATGGACGATCCGGTATTTTCAAAGGCGTCCAGCAATTCGCCGGCCAGGGATTCCGTCATCGATTTTCCCTTGCGGCCGCGAGCGAAACCGGTGATCCAACGCATCGCCAGAGCGACCTGACGCTCATTGCTGACTTCCACCGGCACCTGGTAAGTCGCGCCACCGACGCGGCGGCTCTTCACTTCCAGCTTCGGCTTGACATTTTCCAGCGCCTGATGGAATACTTCGATCGATTCCATATCCGGCTTGCGCTGCTGAATCAGATCCAGAGCGCCGTAAACAATGCGCTGGGCAGTCGATTTCTTGCCGCGATTCATAATCGTGTTGATCAAACGCGCGATCAACTCACTGTCATACTTGACATCACGGGTCAAATCCCGCTTGACTACAATGCGTCTTCTCATAAGTGCTACCTGTTTATCCTTAAATAAAACTTGCTGTATTTAGTTTTCAACGAACCTTTGCCGGCCAATGCCGACAATCAGACCGGAAACGCCAGGTTATTTCTTGCCCTTGGCCGGCGCCGCGCCGGCTTTGGCGCGCTTGGCACCGTATTTCGAACGTCCCTGTTTGCGGTTGTTGACGCCGAGGCTGTCCAACGCACCCCGGACGATATGATAACGCACGCCCGGCAGGTCACGCACACGGCCGCCCTTGACCAGCACGACGGAGTGCTCCTGTAAATTATGACCTTCTCCGCCGATATAGGCGGTAATTTCCTGACCGTTGGTCAGACGCACTCTGGCAATTTTCCGCAAAGCGGAGTTCGGCTTTTTCGGGGTTCTGGTGGTCACCTGCAAGCATACGCCGCGCCGCTGCGGACAAGCGCTCAAAGCACGCGACTTGCTCTTTTTCACTTTGTTCTGCCGTCCGAAACGGACCAATTGGTTGATAGTTGGCATCTTTCTCTACCCGTTCGTTCTAATTAATCTATAGTTATGAAATTTAAATACATATCAAAGGCTTTTAAAATAATACTTTTTAAGCGCATTGCAAACTATTTTTCCGCCTTTCGCCATTTTTTTACAAAAAAAACCGGGTGCCCGCCTCAAATTCCACGGCGGGCACCCGGACTCATTCAAACCGATTCCGAAACATCCGCCAGCACGACGGTCTCTTCTTCCTCGATCTCCGGCAACTCCGGCTCGATTTCCTTGCCGAGATAACGCAACCGGAGCGACTGCAATTTTTCCGTACCGGTACCGGCCGGAATCAGATGGCCGGTGATGACGTTTTCCTTGAAACCGTTCAGCGTGTCGACCTTGCCGAGCGTCGCCGCCTCGGTCAGAATCCGGGTGGTATCCTGGAACGACGCCGCCGAAATGAAGCTCTCGGTTTCCAGCGACGCTTTGGTGATCCCCAGCAGAATCGGTTCGGCCGAAGCCGGACGCCCGCCGCGCGACAGCACCTCCCGGTTGGCCTGCTCGAAATTGACCCGGTCGATCGGCTCGCCGACCAGATAATCGGTATCGCCGGAATCGGTAATGCGGACTTTCTGCATCATCTGCCGGATGATGATCTCAATGTGCTTGTCGTTGATTTCCACCCCCTGGGCACGATACACCAGTTGGATTTCATCGACCAGATAACGCTGCAACTCCTGCGGACCGCAAACCTCCAGCAGGGCGTGCGGCACGACCGATCCCTCGGTCAACTTCTGCCCTTTGCGGACATAGTCGCCACGGCTGACCGTCAGGTGCTTGTTGGCCGGAATGTTGTTGTGCTCTTCGGTGATGCCGGACTCCGGGTCCTTGATCAGCAACTGCCGCCGGCCGCGGTTCATCCGGTCCACTTCGACATAACCGTCGATACGGGCGATCTCGGCAATATCTTTCGGAATACGCGCCTCGAACAATTCGGCAATACGCGGCAGACCGCCGGTGATGTCCTTGTTCTTCGAACTCTGCCGCGGCACCCGGGCGACCATCATGCCGGAGCCGACCTTCGCCCCTTCCTTGGTCATCAGGAAGGCGCCGGCCGGCAGCGGGTAGTTGGCCAGGAACTCACCGTCCTTGCTCTTGACGACAATCTGCGGATGCAGGTCCTCGCGGTGCTCCATCACGGTGATCTCTTCGGTACCGCCGCGTTTCTGCCGGTTGAGCGTCACCCCTTCGACCAGGTCGTGCAGCTCCACCACGCCGGCCGCTTCGATGATGATCGGCACGTGGTACGGATCCCAGTGAGCGAACTGCTCATTGGCTTCCACCATCGCGCCGTCCGGCTTCTCCAGCACGGCACCGGCTTCCAGCTCGTAGCGGTCGACTTCGGCATCGCGCAACGCATCGGCCCAGTAATCGTAATCCTTGTTGTAGAACGTGCCGATCGCTTCGGCTTCGGCTTTGGCCCGTTCCCGCGCCTGCTTTTCCGACGCTTTGGCCGCCTCTTCGTCGTAAACGACGATATAACCGTTCTTATTGACGACGACGACCTCGCCCTTCTGGTTCTTGACGGTACGGACGTTCATCATTTTGATCTTGCCCGGGTTGCGGGCCGTCAACACCGGCTGCTTGTAAACGCTCGACGCCGTACCGCCGATGTGGAAGGTCCGCATCGTCAACTGCGTGCCGGGCTCGCCGATCGACTGTGCCGCAATGATGCCGAGCGCGTCGCCCAGCTTTGCACAGCGGTCGCTGGCCAGGTTGCGGCCATAGCACTTGATGCAGACACCGTGCGCCGTTTCGCAGGTCAGTGTCGAACGGATCAACACTTTCTGAATGCCGCGCGCCTCGATGATATCAGCCACTTCCGGCGTGAATTCCTCATTGGCCGCGATGATCAAGCGGCCGTCGCTGAACGCCGGATCGCGAATGTCCATCGCACTGAAGCGGCCGAGAATGCGGTCGCGCAGCGGCAGGATCACTTCGTCGCCCTCGACGATCGCACTCACCCAGATGCCCTTCACCGTGCCGCAATCCTCCTCGCGGCAGATGATATCCTGGGCGACATCGACCAGTTTGCGGGTCATATAACCGGAGTCGGCCGTTTTCAGCGCCGTATCCGCCAACCCCTTGCGGGCGCCGTGCGTGCTGATGAAATATTCCAGCACCGACAGCCCTTCCCGGAAGTTGGAGATGATCGGCCGCTCGATGATGTCGCCGGACGGTTTGGCCATCAGGCCGCGCATGCCGCCCAACTGGCGGATCTGATCGCGGCTGCCGCGCGCCCCGGAGTCGAGCATCGCATAGACCGGGTTGATTTCACCGCGGCGCGATTCGGCTTCCAGCTTGGCAAACAGTTCATTGGCCACATTGTTACTGGTCTGCGTCCAGATATCGATCACCTTGTTGTGACGTTCGCCTTCGGTCAGCGCACCGTTGTTGTACTGCTCGACGACGTTGTCGATCTGCTCGCGGGCCGTATTGATCAGGTCGTCCTTGCTCTCCGGCACCTTCAAATCGGTGATGGAAATCGACAGCCCGGCCAGCGTCGCGTGCTTATAGCCGAGATTCTTCAAATCGTCCAGCAACTGCACCGTCGCGGCATGGCCGGCGATTTTGTAGGAGTTGCTGATCAGCTTGCCCAGTTCTTTTTTCTTGGCGATCTGATTGAAGAAGCCGAGCCGCTTGTCCCAGATTTCGTTGAACAGGCACCGGCCCGGCGAAGTCAGGATGAATTTGCTCTCCTTGTCGCCGTAAATCGTCTCCCTGCCGTAATCCGGATTCGGAATGCGGACCGCATCGTGGATCTTCAGATAACCGCAGCTCATCGCGTACAACACTTCGAAGTAGTCCTTGTACAGCTTGGCCTTCTCTTTGTTGCGCGGCTCATAGGTCATGTAATACGACCCCAGCGTGATATCCTGCGTCGGCGAGGCGATCGGCTTGCCGTTCGCCGGCGAGAAGATGTTGTTCGGCGCCAGCATCAACAGCTTGGTTTCCATCTGCGCCTCGTTGGACAGCGGCACGTGGACCGCCATCTGGTCGCCGTCGAAGTCGGCGTTGTAAGCCGTACAGACCAACGGATGCAGACGCAGCGCCGACCCTTCGATCAACACCGGATCGAACGCCTGGATACTCAAACGGTGCAGCGTCGGCGCCCGGTTCAGCATCACCGGATGCCCCTTGGTCACCTCTTCGAGGATATCCCAGACCACCGGCTCGCCGCGTTCGATCATCTTCTTGGCGCCGCGCACGGTGTGCGCATAACCGCGCCCCTTCAGATGACGGATGATGAACGGTTCAAACAGGATCAGCGCCATCTTTTTCGGCAGGCCGCACTGCCAGATCTTCAATTCCGGACCGACGACGATGACCGAACGGCCGGAATAGTCGACCCGTTTTCCCAGCAGGTTCTGACGGAAACGGCCCTGCTTGCCTTTCAGCATATCGCTCAAAGATTTCAGCGAACGGTTGCCGGCGCCGGTCACCGCCCGGCCGTGACGGCCGTTGTCGAGCAACGCATCGACCGCTTCCTGCAGCATGCGCTTCTCGTTGCGGATGATCACTTCCGGCGTCCGCAACTGCAGCAGATTCTTCAACCGGTTGTTGCGGTTGATCACCCGGCGATAAAGATCGTTCAAGTCGGACGTGGCGAACCGGCCGCCTTCCAGCGGCACCAACGGCCGCAGATCCGGCGGAATGACCGGCAAAACGGTGAAAATCATCCATTCCGGCCGGGAGTTGCTGTTGATGAACCCCTCGACCAGCCGCAGACGCTTCGACAGCTTTTTGCGGATCGCTTTGTTCTTGACGCCTTCGAGCGAGACTTCCAACTGCGCCCGCAGCGCCGGCAAATCGATCTTTTCCAACAGCGTTTTCACCGCCGGCGCACCCATGTCAGCGTCGAACCCGTCGCCGTAAACATCGCGCGCCTGGCGATATTCCAACTCGTCCATCACCTGGCCGAGCTCCAGCGGCGTGTTGCCCGGATCGGTGACGACCCAGGCTTCATAATAGATGACCCGCTCCAGCGATTTCGCGGTCATGTCCAGCATCAGGCCGATGCGGCTGGGCATACATTTGAAAAACCAGATATGCGACACCGGCACCGCCAGTTCGATATGGCCCATCCGCTCCCGGCGCACTTTGGACTGCGTCACTTCGACGCCGCAGCGGTCGCAGACGATTCCCTTGTGCTTCACGCGCTTGTATTTGCCGCAATTGCACTCCCAGTCGCGCGTCGGTCCGAAGATGCGTTCGCAGAACAACCCGCCCTTTTCCGGTTTGAAACTGCGGTAGTTGATCGTCTCCGGATTCTTCACTTCGCCGTAACTCCACGAACGAATCACGTCCGGCGAGGCGACATTAATCGACACCGCTCCAAAAGACGAACTGCCGGTCTTGCCCAGAAGTTCTCTATATGCGTAAGTATTATCTATCAAAGCGCCACCTCCAATTAATTGGCCTGGACTTTCTGGATGGTTCTGATATCCAGACCAAGGCTCTGCATTTCCTTCAACAACACGTTAAACGATTCCGGCCGCCCCGCTTCCAGAACATTGTGTCCTTTGACGATCGACTCATAGATCCGGGCCCGCCCGGTCACGTCATCGCTCTTCACCGTCAGCATTTCCTGCAAATTGTAAGCCGCGCCGTAGGCTTCCAGCGCCCAGACTTCCATTTCGCCGAAACGCTGACCGCCGTGCTGCGCCTTACCGCCCAGCGGCTGCTGCGTCACCAGTGAATAGGGACCGACAGCGCGCGCATGGATTTTGTTCGCCACCAGGTGGTCGAGCTTCAGCATGTAAATCTGCCCGACCATCACCCGCTGGTCGAAAAGGTCGCCGGTCCGGCCGTCATGCAAATTGACCTTGCCGTCATATTCCCATTCGCCCTCGCCATTCTGATTGAATCCCCAATGGAAGTTGTGCTTCTCTTCCTTCTGGATCCGGTCGTTGGCCTCCTGCATCAGTTCGACAATCTTCGATTCATGCACCCCGTCGAACACCGGCGTCGCCACTTTGATTCCCAGCATCTTGGCCGCCCAGCCGAGATGCGTTTCCAGCACCTGGCCGACATTCATGCGGCTCGGCACGCCGAGCGGATTCAAAACGATGTCGACCGGCGTGCCGTCATCCAGGAACGGCATATCCTCGATCGGCACGATCTTCGAAACGATACCTTTGTTGCCGTGGCGGCCGGCCATCTTGTCGCCGACCTGCAGTTTGCGCTTGCAGCCGACATAGACCTTCACCCGTTTGATCGTCCCCGGATCGACGCCTTCGCCGGCTTCCAGGCTGTTCATCGATTCCGAACGCATCGAGTCGAGTTCCTCGAACTGCGGCACGAACAAGGCGATGATCTCGTTGATCGACTGCCGCAACGGGCACTCTTCCATCTCCCAACTGTTGTATTTGTTCGCCAGCTTCATGATGGAACTGCGCGTCACCTTGCGGTTCGAGCTGATCAGCACGGCATTTTCCTTGCCGGCCGATTTGTCAAGAATCGGATACGGCAGCTTCTGGCCGAGCATGATATCGGAAAGCCGTTCGGTCAGATCCTCGACCAGATCGGTATAACTCTGGCGGTAATTGTCTTTGACCTGCTTGGTCTGACGCCGCACTTCGGTCTTGGTCATGCTCTGGCGGTTCGGATCCTTGGCATATTCGATCCGCACATCCATGACGATACCGCCCTTGCCGCTCGGGACCACCAGGCTGGAATCCTTGACATCGGCCGCCTTCTCCCCGAAAATCGCCCGCAGCAGCCGCTCTTCCGGCGCCAGCTCGGTTTCGCTCTTCGGGGTGATTTTGCCGACCAGAATGTCGCCGGGCTTCACTTCGGCGCCTTCGATGACCACGCCGTTCAAGCCGAGGTTGCGCAACGCCTCCTCGCTGACATTCGGGATGTCGCGGGTGATCTCTTCCGGTCCGAGTTTGGTCTCCCGGCTGGTAATTTCAAATTCATCGACGTGAATACTCGTGTAAGTGTCTTCCTTCACCAGCTTTTCACAGACGACAATCGCGTCTTCAAAGTTGTAGCCGCACCACGGCATGAACGCCACCAGCACGTTTTTTCCCAGCGCCAGTTCACCGCCCTGCGTCGAAGTGCCGTCGGCGATGACGTCGCCGGCCTTGACCGCCTGGCCCGGTTTGACGATCGGCCGCTGGTTGATGCAGGTGCCGGCGTTGCTGCGCAAGAATTTGTTCAAACGGTATTCCCGGGCCTGTTCCGGATAGAGCGTCTCCTCCAGCGATTTGCCGTCTTTGGTGATAACGATGCGCGAAGAGGACACTTCGCCGATGAACCCGTCGACGGTGGCAACTTCCACCGCCCGGGAATCGCGGGCGATGCGCTCTTCCAGACCGGTGCCGACCAGCGGCGACTCCGGCACCAGCAACGGCACCGCCTGACGCTGCATGTTCGAGCCCATCAGAGCGCGGTTCGCATCGTCATGCTCCAGGAACGGGATGATGCCGGCCGCCGCACTGACCAACTGTTTCGGCGACACGTCCATGTATTGCACCTCTTCACGCGGATGCTCGCTGGACTCGCCCTGGAAACGGCTCATGACGTTCGGACGGACGAAATGCCCGTCGTCATCGAGCAGCGCATTGGCCTGCGCGATGACGAACTGTTCCTCCTTGTCCGCCGTCAGGAAATCGATCTTGTTGGTCACCTTGCCGTTTTCCACCCGGCGGTACGGGGTTTCCAGAAATCCGTAATTGTTGATCACCGCGTACAGCGACATCGACGAAATCAGGCCGATGTTCGGACCTTCCGGCGTTTCGATCGGACAAATCCGGCCGTAATGGCTGGAATGCACGTCGCGCACTTCAAAACCGGCCCGGTCACGGCTCAAACCGCCCGGACCCAACGCGCTCAAACGCCGCTTGTTGGTCAATTCGCTCAACGGGTTGGTCTGATCCATGAACTGCGACAACTGGTTGCGGGCGAAAAAGTCACGCACCACACTGCCGAACGCTTTCGGATTGATCAGCTTGCTCGGCATCAGGTTGGACTCTTCGCCGTTGATCAAAGTCATCCGTTCGCGAATCAGCCGTTCGGTCCGCAGCAGCCCGACCCGGCAGTGGTTCTGCAGCAATTCGCCGACCGTCCGCACCCGGCGGCTGCCGAGGTGGTCGATGTCGTCCACCGTCCCGCCGGAATGGCGCAGGTGAATCAGGTATTTGGTCGCCGCCATCAGGTCCTGCGGCATCAGCGTCCGGGCGGTCAACGGAATGTCCAGCCCCAGGCGCTCATTGATTTTAAACCGGCCGACCATTCCCAGGTCATAACGCTTGATGTCGAAGAACAGTCGTTTGATCAACTGCTTGGCATTCTTGACATCCGGCGGATCGCCGGGCCGCATGCGGCGGTAAATTTCCTTCAACGCCTCTTCGCTGGTCCGGGCCAGGTCGTGGCGCAGACAGCCGATCAGATAATGGTCACCGTCCGGCGCATGGGCCAGTTCGATCTCCCGGATCCCGGCCTCCTGCAGCATCTGCAGGTGGGTTTCGTTGATCTGAACGAGCTCTTCCAGGATGACGACATCATCGGCATTGGTAATATCGTCGACGGTGAAATAGTTCGTCAAATCCGGCATCTTCAGCAACGAAGCCACCGAATGCGTCTTCACCTCGTAAATACCGGAGAGAATATCCTTGTTCGTCTCATAGCCGATCGCCCGCAGGAAAGTGGTAATCAGGAACTTGCGGCGGCGGCGGCGGCGGTCCAGATAAATATAGATGTAATCGTTGATATCGAATTGAACTTCCATCCAGGAACCGCGGTCCGGAATGATCCGATAGGAGTAAAGCGTCCGGCCGCTGGTATGGCGGGTCTTCTCAAAACAAATTCCCGGAGAACGATGCAACTGACTGATAATCACGCGTTCAGCCCCGTTGATCACAAAAGTGCCGCGACTGGTCATCATCGGCATTTCACCCATATAGACCCGTTCGGGAATTTCCATGTTGTTGTGTTTGACCAGAAAATCCACATACAAAGGTGCACTGAAAACATTACCGTCTTTGATGCAGTCGACAACGTCGCTTTTCGCTTCGCCAAGCGTATACGAAACAAACTCGATCGACATTTGCTTGTCAAAGCTCTCGATCGGGAATATCTCGTTGAACACCTCCTGCAATCCCTGATTGGCCCGCTCCGCCGGCGGCGTATCTTTCTGCAGGAAGTCTCGATAAGAATTGATCTGGAGCCCGATCAGGTCAGGCACAGCCAAAACATCCTGTAATCTTCCAAAATTAATGCGATCTGTCATAACCCACCATTAAATTAAATCCGACAAGTGCAACCAGGGAGATACGGTGAAAGCCTCCCCCTCCGGCTTGAAAAAAGCTTACGCTTATAAACACAAAAGAACGGCAGGAACGGTTTGTCCCGATTCCCGCCGTCAAATTCGCAGAAAGTTATTTCACTTCCACGGTTGCGCCGGCAGCTTCGAGCTGAGCTTTGAACTTGTCAGCTTCTTCCTTGCTGACGCCTTCCTTCACCGCTTTCGGAGCACCTTCGACCAGATCCTTGGCTTCTTTCAGCCCCAGACCGGTGATAGCGCGGACTTCCTTGATGACGCCGACTTTCTGTTCGCCGAAGCTCTTCAGAATGACGTCGAATTCAGTCTTTTCCTCAACCGGAGCGGCAGCGGCAGCGGCCGGAGCGGCGGCGGCAACGGCAACCGGAGCGGCAGCGCTGACACCGAGACGATCTTCCAAAGCCTTGACCAGCTTCGAGAGTTCGAGAACGGTCATGTTCTCAACATAAGAGATAAACTGTTCCATTTCTTGCGAAACTTCAACTTTAGCATCTTCCGACATCTTATATGCCTCCATTAGGTTATTTTTGTTGCAAATAATTAATTGTCAAGTTTTTCTTTGTATGCATTAAGCACATTGAGAATCGACGCCGCCTTCGCGTTGAGCAAGGAGACGAGGTTCCTGGACGGCGCTTGCAGAACGCCGAGCAACTGTGCCTGCAAAACTTCTTTCGGCGGCAGAGAAGCAATCGCGTCGAAATCGGCAACCGACAACAAAGCGCCTTCGAAATAACCACCTTTGGCGGCAAGCGCTTCATTCGTCTTGCCGAATTCGATGACCGCCTTGGCTACCGCGCTCGGATCGCCCTTGCCGCAGATCACCGCGGTCGAATCGGTCAGTTCGCTCTTGGCCAACGCCTCCAGAGAGGACAATTCAGCCGCTTTCCGGATCAGTGTATTTTTCAATACATGGCACTCGGCGCCGAGGCCGGCAAGCTGATTGCGCAACTGCGAAAACTGCTTGACCTGCAATCCCTGATAAGAGACAAAGTAAATATAATCCGAGCCAGTGAGCAGCCCGCCGATATAATTTACCAAATGGCTTTTTTCACTTCTCATTTGCTTTGCCTCACAAGATCTTTGACGTTCACTTTGACACCGGGGCTCATCGTCGACGACACCGTGCAGCTTACCAGATAAGCGCCTTTGGCTGTCGCCGGTTTGGCTTTCACCAACGCATCCACCACCGCATCGAAGTTGCCGGTCAACGCCTCCAGCTCAAAAGAAAGCTTGCCGATCAACACATGCACGCAACCGCCGCGATCGGCCCGGAATTCCACCCGGCCGCCCTTGGCTTCCTTGACCGCCGCACCGGTGGCATCGGTCACCGTACCGGTTTTCGGATTCGGCATCAAGCCGCGCGGACCGAGCTGACGGCCCAGCGGACGCACCAGCTTCATCGCTTCCGGCGTGGCGATCAGGATATCGAAATCCAGCCAACCGCCTTTGATCTTTTCCACCAAATCTTCGTAACCGACGAAATCGGCACCCGCCGCTTTCGCGTCGTCCGCCTGCGCGCCGTCCGCGACCACCGCCACTTTCACCGCTTTGCCGGTACCGTTCGGAAGCGGCACCGCGCCACGGACGTTCTGGTCGGATTTCTTCGGATCGATACCGAGCTTGAACGCCACATCGACGGTTTCATCGAACTTGGTGTGCGGCATCGACTTGAGCAGCTTCACTGCTTCAGCAATGCTGTACTTCTGTTCGCGGTCGAAACAGGCGCTCTGCGCAACATACAATTTACTTTTACGCATCGACCACCTCGATTCCCATGCTGCGCGCCGTCCCTTCGATGATCCGCATTGCGGCTTCTTCATCCCGGGCGTTGATGTCATCCTTCTTGATCTGCACGATCTCTTTGATCTGGGCGCGCGTAACCTTGCCGACTTTTTCCTTGCCGGGCGTCTTCGCTGCGGAAGCCAGACCGGCGGCCTTCTTCAGCAGGACGGCAGCCGGCGGAGATTTGCAGATAAAGGTGAAGGAGCGATCCTGATAAACAGTGATCACCACCGGGATGATCATCCCACTCTGGGATTGAGTGGCAGCATTGAACTGCTTACAGAACTCCATGATATTGCAGCCGGCCGAACCGAGGGCCGGACCGATCGGCGGAGCCGGGTTGGCGGCGCCCGCCGGGATCTGCAATCTGATCAATCCCGTAATCTTCTTTGCCATAATGATCTCCAATTTACAGCCCGCCGTGGTAGCGGAATGACAGGGGTCCTCCCACGAACGAACTACCTACCAAATGATAAACTAAGTCTCGACCGCGCTCGGTTAAAGTTCGCGATCGACCTGCCAGAACTCCAATTCGACCGGAGTGGATCGACCGAAAATCGACACCATCAGCTTCAATTTGCCGCGTTCATTGTCGATTTCCTGAATCGCACCTTCGAAATTCTCGAACGCACCGTCGCAAATACGAACCGTTTCGCCGATTTCAAAGGAAATTTTAGGCTTGATCGCCTCTTCCTCGTGCGTTTGCCGGAAGAGGTCGTTCACTTCACTTTCAGACAATGGCATCGGCGTGTTGCCGCCGCCGATAAACCCAATCACGCCCTGGACATTGCGAATGAAATACCAGGCGTCTTCATTGATGATGTTGGTTTGCGGATCGTACAAATCCATCCGCACCAGAATATAACCGGGGAAATGTTTGCGGGTGGTAGTCGTCTTTTTGCCCTGGCGCACTTCCGACACCTTCTCGGTCGGAATATAGGCTTCATAAACGCCGACCGCATCGCCGAGCTGTACCTGACGCTGAATCGAATCACGAACCTTGTTTTCCTGTCCCGACAATGTCTGCACGACAAACCATTGGCCCAAGCTTCTCTTTTCGTCCATGACTCTCACCCCTAGCCGGTTATCAAATGCATGAAATAACGAAAAATCGCATCAACCGCAGCGACAAACGCAGCAAGCACGATGGTGACAAAGATGACCAGAATGGTCGATTCCATCAATTCGCTTCTGCTCGGCCAAGTGCAGCGGGTTAATTCGCCGGCAGTTTCCACCAAAAAATGACGCACCCGCCCCATCACGGTTGTTTTCATAACTTCACTTGCCTTATTGTATATACCATAAATGGCAGGAGCGGTGAGGCTCGAACTCACGACCTGCGGTTTTGGAGACCGCTGCTCTAGCCAACTGAGCTACACTCCTGCACAAACTTAACAACTCAAAACGTCAACGCGTTTCTCTGTGAACGGTATGCTTTTTGTCAAATTTGCAATACTTCTTCTTTTCCAGGCGTTCCGGCGTATTGCGTTTTTCTTTTTTCGTCGTATAATTACGACGCTTGCATTCCGTGCACTCCAAAATGACCAATTCTCTCATTTGTAATTACCTTCCGGAAAGCTTGAGAAGCATCCCGGCGTTCCTGCGAACGCCGGGAAACCTGCTTGAAAAAGCTCTCTTACTCGATGATGTCCGACACACGGCCGGAAGCGACGGTGCGACCGCCTTCGCGGATCGCGAAGCGCAGGGATTTTTCCATCGCGATCGGGGCGATCAATTCGACGATGATCGAAGTGTTGTCACCCGGCATTACCATCTCGGTGCCTTCCGGCAGCGTGATGATACCAGTCACGTCAGTCGTACGGAAATAGAACTGCGGACGATAGTTGTTGAAGAACGGGGTATGACGGCCGCCTTCTTCCTTCGACAGCACGTAGATTTCCGCCTTGAACTTGGTGTGCGGCGTGATCGAGCCCGGCTTCGCCAGCACCTGACCGCGCTCCACGTCGGTTTTCTTCGTCCCGCGGAGCAGGCAGCCGATGTTGTCGCCGGCGCGGCCTTCTTCCAACAGTTTGCGGAACATTTCAATACCGGTAACCGTCGTTTTGGTCGTCGGCCGGATTCCGATAATTTCAACTTCGTCGTTGACCTTGATCACACCGCGTTCGACACGGCCGGTCACCACGGTACCGCGGCCTTCGATCGAGAACACGTCTTCGATCGGCATCAGGAACGGCAGATCGATATCGCGTTTCGGCTCCGGAATATAGCTGTCGACCGCTTCCATCAGTTCGAGGATGCAGGCGCAGGCCGGATCGTCCGGATTGCCTTCGGCTTCCACCGCCTTCAGCGCGGAACCCTTGATGATCGGAATATCATCGCCCGGAAATTCATAGGAGCTCAACAGCTCGCGGATTTCCATTTCCACCAGCTCGAGCAATTCCGGATCGTCCAGCTGGTCGACTTTGTTCATGAAAACCACCAGCGCCGGCACACCGACCTGACGGGCCAGCAGCACGTGCTCGCGAGTCTGAGCCATCGGGCCGTCGGTCGCGGCGATCACCAGGATGGCGCCGTCCATCTGGGCAGCACCGGTGATCATGTTCTTAACGTAGTCAGCATGGCCCGGGCAGTCGACGTGGGCATAATGGCGGTTGGCCGTCTCGTACTCGACGTGCGAAGTATTGATCGTGATGCCGCGTTCGCGCTCTTCCGGCGCGTTGTCGATCTCATCATATTTCTTGATGATGCCGGAACCGTATTTCTTGTTCAGAACCATGGTAATCGCCGCGGTGAGCGTCGTCTTGCCGTGGTCGACGTGGCCGATCGTGCCGATGTTCACGTGCGGCTTTGTTCTTTCGAATTTTTCTTTAGCCATTCTTTCAGTCCTCCTGGTATTGCTGACCGTTAGAGTTTTGTTGAAACTTGTTTTCTACTTTTATATAAATTATCTATAAACAATGGAGCCCACATCCGGACTTGAACCGGAGACCTCGTCCTTACCAAGGACGTGCTCTACCGACTGAGCTATGTGGGCAACCAGAGAAATCATCCAAACCATGTCAATTATCCGCGCCATCCGTTCAACCTCTGCCGCCTCGGGCACCCCTACAGATGGTGCTCGAAGGGGGACTTGAACCCCCATGGATCGCTCCACATGGCCCTCAACCATGCGCGTCTGCCAATTCCGCCATTCGAGCATTTTATCGTTTAGACAAGCCTTTAATATAAAGGCGCTCCGGCATTTTGCAAACGCTCTTTTCAAAAAAATTCCGCATTCCGCGTCATTTTTTACTGATTTCGCCCGCTCTCGTGTTCTCTTCGGCAAACTTCCAGGGCATTTCATCCGCGCCGGCCGGCCGGCAATACACCTTCCATTCGCCCCGGCCGCTCATGCTGATCAGCTTCAAAACGTTGACGCCGGGCTGCAGCCGCACTTCAACGCGTTCCTGGTCCCGAACCGCCCGCCTC
>OJMH01001431.1_pt1 | contig 23968 bp, 29 predicted proteins | sample 1597111 | NCBI WGS metagenome assembly OJMH01 (sample SAMEA2452115, study PRJEB22498) | human gut metagenome | reverse complement strand
GAATTTTGCTTCAAAGAATTTCCCGCCGTCTGTTTATTCTGGAACTTTTTTGTTCGCTGGTCTTCTAATAATATTACTTATCAAAGCAAAGCACTATATGCTGATTGCGACAATTCTTTCCTATATTTGCTTAGTCCTCAAACGGGATAACGGCTCCGTCATAGGTGTCGTTGATGTACTGCTTGATCTCGTCAGACTTTAATACTTTTACAAGTGCCTGGATGCCAGGGTCATTCTCATGTCCCTCTTTTACTGCAATGATGTTCACGTAGGTCTTCGCTGCCTCGGAATCGGATGCCTCGTAAGCCAGTGCATCTTTTGCAACGGAGAAGCCTGCTTGTAATGCATAGTTACCGTTTAATACAACGAATGCAACCTCCGGAGCCACTCTTGCAACCTGCTCTGCTGCCAGCTCCTCGATCTTGACATTGTGCGGGTTCTCTGCAATATCATTGACAGTTGCCTCTAAGCCGGCACCTTCCTTTAATGTAATGATGCCGTTATCCTGTAACAGAAGAAGTGCTCTCGCCTCGTTTGTGGTATCGTTCGGCACTGCAATGGTGTCACCATCAGCCAGCTCGGAGAGATCAGACTTTGTTCCCGGATAGATGCCGAACGGCTCATAGTGGATGCCGCCTGCATTGACCAGATGGGTTCCTTTCTCTTTGTTAAAGCTCTCAAGGTACGGAATGTGCTGGAAGTAGTTTGCGTCAAACTCGCCGCTTTCTACCACTTCGTTCGGCATTACATAGTCGTCAAAAATCTTGATTTCCAGATCCCATCCCTCATCGGCAAGAATCTTCTTTGCTTCCTCAAGAATCTCTGCGTGCGGTGTTGCGGATGCAGCCACTTTGATGGTGCCGCCTTCTGCTGCGGTATCGGTGCTCTCTGTGTTCTCAGCACTCACAGCCTCCTCCGTTGCAGCTACGGGCGTCTCTTCCTTTGTTGCTGCACTGGTGTCTGTGCTCTCCTCCGTGCTGCTTCCGCATCCTGCGAATGCGGATAATGCGAGCACGCCTGCCAGAATCGTTGACAATACTTTCTTTTTCATAATAGTGTCCTCCTTAAAACTTAAAAATATATGCAAATTTGTTATTGCTACTTTCTGCGATCCAGCCGATTCGCAATCTTCATTCCGATCGTCTGGAAAATCTGGAATAAAATTACCAGAAGCACCACTGTGACAACCATGATATCGGTCTGCCATCTGGTGTAACCATAGCGGATGGCAATATCTCCCAGTCCGCCTCCGCCGACGGTTCCTGCCATCGCGGAATATCCTAAAATCGTGCCAAGGGAAATCGTTGCTCCGACAATCAGAGACGTTCTCGCCTCCACCAGCATGACCTTGGTCACAATCTGAAAATCGGATGCTCCCATGGAGCGCGCTGCCTCGATGACGCCTGCATCCACCTCTTTTAATGAGGATTCTACCATTCTGGCAATGTAAGGTGCCGCCGCAATCGTCAGCGGGACGATCGTCGCCGTCGATCCGTAGCTTCTTCCCACCACAAATCTGGTGAACGGAATCAGCACAATCAGCAAAATAATAAACGGAATACTGCGCAGCAGGTTGGAAATCACATCCAGCACCTTGTAGACTGCCGCATTTGGACGGATGCCGTCCTTGTCCGTGACAGTCAGCACAATTCCCATCGGAAGTCCGATGATATATCCAAACAATGTGGACGCTAAGGTCATATACAGGGTGTCCCGGATTCCCTCCAAAAGCATGATGATTACCTGACTATTCCACATCTCCGGTCACCTCCTCAATCTCAAGTCCCTTTTCCACCAGATAAGCCTCCATCTGCTCCTGCAGCCCGGCGTCTGACGGAAGTCCCAGAATCATCTCACCCTTTGCCACTCCGCCGACATTCTTGGTATCTGCACGGAGGATGTTCACCGGCGTACCGAACTTTAACACCATATTGGCAATGACGGGCTCAAATGCGGAATTCTCTGAGAATACAATACGAAGCTTCTTATCGTCGCCGATGCGGTCCCGCTGTCTGCTCTCACCGCTCCATCCGGTCAGCTCCGCTCCATCCGCAGTATCACCTTCCGCCCCGGAATATGACGCGGCATCCGCAGCACGGTCGCTCAAGATCAGGCTTCTCGCCACACGGGATTTCGGATGGTTAAAAATCTCCTCGACCAGGCCGACTTCCACGATGCTTCCTTTTTCCACAATCGCCACATGGCTGCAGATTTCCCGGATCACGGACATCTGATGCGTGATAATCACAATCGTGATGCCGAATTTCCGGTTGATCTCCTTTAAGAGTGCCAGAATGGACTGCGTTGTCTGCGGATCTAAGGCACTGGTTGCCTCGTCGCAGAGCAGAATCTTCGGATCCGTCGCAAGAGCTCTGGCGATCGCCACTCTCTGCTTCTGTCCGCCGGAAAGCTGTGCCGGATAAGCGTCCGCCTTGTCGGCAAGTCCGACAGTCTCGAGCAGCTCAAGCGCTCTTTTCTTCGCCTCATCCTTCTTTTTCTTCGCAATCTGCATCGGGAAACATACATTGTCCAGCACACTCTTTTGCATGAGAAGGTTGAAATGCTGGAAAATCATTGCGATGTCGCTCCGCTGCTCCCGCAGTTCTTTCTCGGTCAGCGTTCCCAGATCTCTTCCGCCGATGATAACCTCACCGCTCGTCGGCCTCTCCAGATAATTCAGACACCGCACCAGGGTACTTTTCCCGGCACCGGACATTCCGATGATTCCGTAGATGTCTCCCTCCTCAATGTCGAGCGAGATATCCCGCAGCGCTTCCACGCTGTTTCCCTTCTGCTCGAAGGTCTTTGATAAATGACGTATCGCAATCGCTGGCATCCACTGCCACCTCCTAAAATGTTATTTCAAAATATAGAACGAAAAAAGAGCAGCCCTGCGGCTGCCCCAACCTGCGCTCCATAGCGCCGGTATCTATCTGTTCTTCCAAAGATCTGAAGAATCCGGGAAAAGCCGCACAACATCTGCATCCATGCCATCACACATGGACATCTGGCGCATCCTGTCACACATCATCGCTGATCTCATCTGCCGCGCTGTGTCTCTCATACCCGTTTCCTCCTTCCTGCTTTTTGCTCCATGCTGTCTGTTATCTGCATGTGTTTTTTGATTACATTGCCTATTATAACAGGCAGTTTGGGAAAGTGTTAATACAGGAAGCCGATAGTTGGCTATAGGTGAAACCTATAGCCAACCACTACATAATTTTCTCTTTATATTTTTTCAATTCTTCGATATAGATCTGTCCGATGTGACTGATTGATGCCCCTTTGCGCTTCACATAGCCAATCCGCATCTTTTCCGTCTCCTTGAGTGGAATTGCCATGTAATCGCTGCCGTTTAGCTCCTCGCAGATAATTCCCGAGCACAGCGTGTACGCGTTCAGCCCAATCATAAAGTTTAGCAGTGTTGCCCGGTCGTTCGCCTTAATCAGCCGCTTATAATCGTAGGTGCTCTTCATCTCTTCCGCGAGGTAGAGCGAGCTGTTCCGTCCCTGGTCAAAGGACAGGCACGGATACTCGTCCAGTTCTTCCATGGAGATCACGCTCTGCCCTGCAAGCGGATGTCCCGACCACAGATAGACATAGGTATCGCAGGCAAACAGTTCCTCGAACTCCAACCCCTTCTCCCGGATGATCTTCATCAGCACCTGCTCATTAAAATCGTTCAGATACAGAACGCCGATCTCGCTCTTAAAGTTGCGTACATTCTCCATAACGTCGTATGTGGTCGTCTCGTTCGCCGCGAATTCATAGCTGTCCATCCCTGCTTTCTTTACAGTCTCCACAAACGCTTTGACCGCAAACGTATAGTGCTGCATGGACACACTGAACTTTTCCTTGCGCTGCTTCTCCACATAGCGCGCCTTAAGGATTCCGTACTGGTCGATCACCTGTCTGGCGTACCCCAGAAACTCCTCACCCTCCGGTGTGATGATGATTCCCCGGTTCGAGCGCATAAAAATCTGCAGCCCGATCTCCTGCTCCAGTTCCTTTACCGTCTCGGACAGACTGGGCTGCGATAAAAACAGACGCTTTGCCGCCTCATTCATCGATCCGCAGCCGGCTATCGTCAGTGCATATCTCAGTTGCTGTAATGTCATGAATTCTCCTTTTCCAGATAACGCTTTTTACTTGAAAAACCGCGGCCGGAAACCTCACTGACACGATTGATCACAACAAATGCATCCTCATCCACCGAATGGATCAGCTTCTCCGTCTTCGCCAGTTCCTGTATTGACACCACCGTAAGCAGCATCTCTGTCTCCCGCTCCATGTATCCGGTCTCACTTTTTAACATTGTAACACCGCGGTCGATATCTGTTAAGACTGCTTTTCTGATCTCATCGATTTTCTCACTGACTACTTTGATCTGCATCTTTGCAGTTCCAAGCATCAGGCACTTATCCAGCACCACGCTGTAGACAATCACCAGCAGAATACCATAGAGAAGCTGTTCTCCTGTACTGTCAAACGCCTGGAGCAGCAAAATCAGCATATCGAATACATAAATGGACTTTGACACTGGTATCTTAAAATAACGGTTCAACACAAGCGGCGGTATATCCATGCCGCCAGTCGATGCGCCCGCACGGATCACAACGCCGATGGCTCCTCCGATACAGATTCCTCCAAAGATCATGCAGAGAATTATATCGTCCGTGATCGCATAGCCGTGCAGAAGCCGTGTAAACAGCTCCAGCGCTACCGGATAGCTGAAGGTGCTGACCAGTGTGTTTGCTGCAAATTTTTTCCCGAATACCGCAAATCCGATCAGAAACATAACCGTATTGAACAGCAGTACAAACACGGAGACGGAACAACCCATCATGTGGTGCACAAACAGCGCAATTCCCGTCGTTCCGCCGGTAATCAGTCCTCCCGGCACAATGAACATTGCCACACCGAATGCATACAGGCAGTTCCCCAGAATCACCACGCACGTCTCGAGCACTCTTTTCCAAAATTCATTCATCTTTCCTGTCTCCTCTGATCAGATTTCTTATCAGCTTATAAATACCCCGCACAACCGAGAACACAAGGAACATTACAATGAATCCGAATACACCCATCACAATGTCTGCAAATTCCATATTGCCGGTGCCTGTTACTTTCTGCCCGATCTCTATGGCAAACGTGATCACGATAATCAGTGTCAGCACATAAATCCACGCAATTACCATGACATGATCATGCTTTGCCAGCCATTTAAAAACAGGATACACGACAAAAATGAATCCCATTCCCATCATACCAATGACGAGAAAATGCAGTTCTTTATCTGTAAAATTGTATTCATACGCATCATTCAGACGAAGAATGTGGCTGTGAATCTTCGCAATCCATTCCACAATCCAGTACAGCAGCTCTTTCATAATTACCTCCTGCTTCTAGTTTTTGGAATAAGATTACTACGAATCTCAGCCACATGCAAGTCAGCGTATTAGCGGAATAAAATCTCAGCACAGTGTATTTTTGTACACCGTTCCCCCTTTCATAATCAGGCGCAGATGATCGGTGTCTGCAAGAACCGATACACTTTTTGTCGGATCTCCATCCACCAGAAGCAGATCTGCATAGGATCCCGCCTCCAGCACACCGATCTTTCCCTTCGGGTAAGGATTCTGGTAGGTCGTAAGTGCAAACACCTCGTTTGCAGTGCCCGTCAAAGCCCTCAGCGCCCGCATTGTGTCGAAGCGCTTTTCGTAATACCGGATATCCTCGCTCTGCTCCACCTGATAATCCGGTCTCGTGATCATCATATCCGTTCCGAACAAAAGCCTGATATCCTCATGCCGGTTTAAGATCTCGGTAGCCATCGCCTCCGCACAGCACACCATCTCGTCTTTCGGCGGCATGTTCTCTACACCGAGCATGTCCTCATACTTTTTAAACTGAGGCATGGGATTTAAAAATGCTCCTGCCGCCGCCACCTGCTCTGCCGCCGTCTCGTCGATGAGATGTGCGTGCTCGAGACTCCGCACGCCCGCTCCCAGCGCGCGCAGGATCGCCTTCGGCGTATACAGATGCGCCATGACGTAGGTTCCGTAATCTGCTGCCACATCGCAGGCGGCTTTCATCTCCTCCGCTGTAAACTGTACGGTCTCAATCGGGTCACAGCTGGACATGCAGCCGCCGCCCGCCATCAGTTTGATGTGGGATGCACCGCGGTAGAACTGCTCGCGCACTGCCCGGATGATCTCCGGCACCCCGTCCGCCAAAACGGTGCTGGACGGATGCCTGTACTGGATGTCGCGATAGGTATGCGCATACTCCGAATCTCCATGCCCGCACGTCTGGCTGATGTAGGCACCGCAGGGATAGATGCGCGGTCCCGGAAGCACACCCTCGTCAAACGCCAGCTTTAATCCCTCGCTCACACTTCCCGCATCACGGAACGTGGTAAACCCGGCCATCAGCGCATCCTTACATTTTGCGACGGTCAGCACCGTGGCGTAATCCACCGGGAATTCTCCCTTTGCGAACAGACATCCCATGTGAACATGCGCGTCCGTCATTCCCGGCATCGCCACCATGCCCGTGCCGTCAAATACCTCGTCAAAATTTTCTTCCGATACTTCATCCGCAGTAATCTCTGTGACAATATCGTCCTCAATGACAATCTTTTTCCCTTGCGCCAGCCCGCTGCTGTGCCCATCGAATACCGCTGCGTTTTTGATCAGCTTTTTTCTGTGTTTTTCCATGCCTTATCCTCTGTGGGACTGTGCAGCCTTACGCACACTGCCCGTCTTATGAAAATTTATCACGCACCACTTCCGCCAACAGTCTCGCTGTCATATCGACTCCCAGCGTTGCACTGTTGACCATCAGATCCATATGGTTCATATCGTTCGGCAGATACCCCGCATACCGCATATGGTAGGCATCTCTCGCCTTGTCCACATCGCGGATCATCCGCTTCGCCGCCTTTGTGTCCATGCCGAGATCATTGACACAGTTGACAATGCGGTCTTCGTACGGCGCATAGATAAAAATTCTGATCAGATGATCGCAATCCTCCAGAATTGCGTCCGCGCATCTGCCGACAATGATGCAGGATTCCTTCACGGCAAGTTTTTTTATCATCTCGCTCTCCGTCTTAAACAGGGCATCCTGCGTCGCCGTGGTTCCGCTGCCGAGTGGGAAACTCATGAACAGATACTTTGCCGACTCCTCCAGATTGCTCGCTTCCTTTAACGGAATGTTGTGAACTTTGGACGCCTCCTCCACAATATCTCTGTCGTAGTATTCAATTTCCAGAAGTTCTGCCAGTTTCTTTGCAATCGGTCTTCCCAGACTTCCAAATTGTCTTGAAATTGAAATCACATATTTCTGCATATCTTTCTCTCCTCTCCGTCTTCGCACACAGCTATGACTCTTCCTTTAAAATACGTTTTAAGAATTTTCTGGTTGCCTCCTCCTTCGGATGATCAAAGATCTCCTCCGGCGTTCCTTTTTCCACAACCACACCGTCTGCCATAAAAATAGCCTGACTTGCCACTTCTCTTGCAAACTGCATCTCATGTGTTACCACAATCATTGTGACTCCCTGTTTTGCGAACTGTTTCATGACATTTAACACCTCTCCCACCAGCTCCGGATCGAGTGCGGACGTCGGCTCATCAAAAAGAATGACCTCTGGATTCGCTGCCATTGCCCGTGCAATTCCGACACGCTGCTGCATGCCGCCGGATAGCTGTGCCGGGTAATAATCGTACTTTCCTGCAAGACCAACCTTGTCTAACAGTTCTTTTCCGATCTTCTCCGCCTCTTCCTTTTTCATATGGCGTCCCACGGTAAGCCCCAGCGTCACATTGGAAAGAACCGTCTTGTTCACGAAGAGATTGTAATTCTGGAAAACGAAGGAAGTATTTCTCCGAATCTCCAGCTTTTCCTTATTTTTTACATTTTTTAAGTTATATTCTCTTCCGTTTAAGACCATCGAGCCTTCATCCGGTTTTTCCAGAAGATTCAGGCAGCGCAAAAAGGTGGTCTTACCGGAACCGCTCGGTCCGAGTATGACGATGACGTCCCCTTTCTGTACATCAAGATCGATTCCTCTTAAAATCACATTATCTCCAAAAACCTTTTTTACATTTCTCACTTCTAATACTGCCATAGCCCTGTTTCCTTCCTATTATAATAATGTACGATGCCGTACCGCATCTCAGCCTGCCAGTGTCTTAACGCTTTTTGAAAATTTCCGCTCCACATAGTGGCTCAGCCGCTCTAACACAATTCCGATGCCCCAGAATACCATGGCTGCCGCCACATACGCCTCCAGGTAAGAGTACGCCGCACTTGCCGCGTTGATGGAATCCGTCAGAATGTCTGACACTCCAATGACCGACACTAACGCCGTTCCCTTTACCAGCGAGAGAATATCGTTCGTGAGCGGTGGAATGACCGCCCGCACCGCCTGCGGCACAATCACATGGAAAAAGGTCTGTGCTTTTGTCAGTCCCGAGGCATATCCCGCTTCATACTGTCCCTTGTCCACGGAGATCAGACCGCTTCTTATGATTTCCGAAATACTGGCAAGACTACAGAACACCAGAGCTGCAATCGCCACATACATCAGACTGACATCCTTGATCGTCTTCTGTGAATGAAAAAATGCTGCGATACTGGAAAACTGCGTCGTCCAGATCAGATAAAAGATGAGCAGAACCAGGTTCATCGGAAACGCTTTGCTCAGTGCCATAAGGACATCCATAACCGGCTTTAACACCGGAACTTTATAGACTCTCACCAGCTGCGCACCAAGGAGATCTTAGATTACGTCGCTTCGGAATTCTGTGAAATCGGCGTTCTGCTGAAAAACCGTGAGAACCGCGTTCTCGACTGGGAGATGGAGCAGCAGGAACTTGATTTTCATCTGCTGGCAACCATGCGCCCCAAAGTCTATGTTCCCAAGCAGCATCCGCTCGCCGGCAGGACGAAGGTATCGATGGAAGACCTGGCTCCCTATGTCTACAGCCACTATTTTCAGGGAATCGACAGTTCCAGAGACCGCTTCTTCTCCGAGGAGCTTGTGGAGAATACCGTCGCAAAAAAAACAATCACCCTCACGGACGAGATGGCAGATGCCAGCATCGGCATGGAGATGAACACCTATACCATCGGTTCCGGCATGTCTGGTGAGAATCTGCTGGAAAAAGATTACGCCGTCATGAATCTGGACACGCATCAACGGATCGAACTTGGCTGGATCTCCCGCAGGGATCACGAACTAAGTAATTTCGGCAAGCGCTTTCTGGATCTGCTGGCAGAAAAACTCAACTCCATGCAGTTGGATTAGCGAATGGGTAATCTTTGGACGCAAAAAGGGACAGGGGGCGCACAGCACTTCGTGCTGTGCAGCTCCCTGTCCCTTTTCTCCTGTCATCTGCAGGCGTATCGCTTAGTAAACATGCTTTTTCGACTTGTGGGCTTCTCTCGCTTCCTCGACCGCCTCATGGTCTGCCATATTCACCTTTGCTGCTACTTTTTTCTTCTTCAACGGATGTTTTGGATTCTTATCTGACATGATCATACGCTTCCTTTCTCTCTGTCATCCTTATCCTTCAATCGCAATGTATTTCTTCTGCTCTACTGCAGGCTTTGCTTCCTTCTTCGGAACAACCAGCGTTAAGATACCGTGCTTGAACTCAGCCTTGATATCCTCCTCGGTTACGCCCTCGCCCACATAGAAGCTCCGGCTGCAGGCACCTGCATAACGCTCTCTGCGGATGTAACGTCCGGATTCTTTCTCCTTCTCGTCCTGATCCAGTCCCTTGGCGGCACTGATGGTCAGATATCCGTCATCCAGCTCTACGGTAATCTCATCCTTCTTGAAGCCCGGAAGATCAACTTCCATCTTGTAGCCATCCTTCATCTCCTGAATATCTGTCTTCATCAGGTTACCGGCTCTTCTGCCGTACAGCTTCTTGTCAACCTTGCGCAAATCTCTGTCATCGAAAAATGGGAAATCATCAAACCAGTCATCAAATAAGTTCTCTCCAAAAATACTAGGTGTTAACATAAGTCATCTCTCCTTTTCTACTTCGTACCTGCCTTCGGCAGATACACTCATGCTGTTTCCTTGTTTCTTTGGAACCGGGATGTTCTGGGAACTCATAGAACTCATTTCCTGTTCTCCTTTTGTTCCTCTCCTTTGTTCTGACTATGTTATAGCACCGTTTATTAGCACTGTCAAGTGTTGAGTGCTAATTTTCTGTGAACTTTTTGTGAAATCCTGCAATTGCTTGATTTTATGGCATTTCAAGCATTGTTATCGTCCAACGATACATCATTTCCCTTGATTCCCTCTGTTTTCTTCCCGAAGTACCGGCATCCGGAAGATCTGCACGACGAGTGGAATCACCATGATAAACCACACCAGCGGCTCCGCCACAATGACACCGGTGTAGCCTAACATCGGCACAAGCGTGGCAGCGATCACGATTTTCCCGACCATCTCAAGCGAACTCGATATGAGCGGCGTGATATGATCGCCCAGTCCCTGCATGGCGTTTCGGAGCACGCAGATCACCGCCGTCACATAGTAGAACAGCGTGTCGAATTTCAGGTAGTTGGTCGCATTTAAGATCACAACCTCATTCGTGCTTCCCGTCACAAGATATACCAGCCAGCTGCCGATCGTGTAGCTCGCCACCGCGGAAAGCGTACACCAGATGCAGGTGTAGAAAATGCCGAGCCGGATGCCTTTTTTGACCCGGTCGATCCTGCCCGCGCCCAGATTCTGTCCACAGTAGGTCGCCATCGTCTGTCCGAAGACGCTGAACATCGTCATAAAAATCTCGGAAATTTTCCGTGCCGCCGTGTGCGCCACGATGATATCCTGCCCCAGCTTATTGATCGCCGTCTGGAGTGTCAGCGAGCCGATATTGACCAGTGAGCTCATAAAGCCCATTGACAGCCCCGATCCGAGCATGTTTTTCATCATCGCCGTATCCGCATCCCGGAAATCCTCCCGCACAAGGCGGAGCATTTCATACCGTCTCAACATGTAGAGCCAGCAGATCACAAACGCCAGAATCTGTGCCAGAACCGTGGCGGCGGCAGCTCCGCGCACACCCGCCTTTAACACCAGCACGAACAGAAGATCTCCCGCGATATTTAACGCCACCGACACTGCCAGAATCACGAGCGGCGTGACGGTATCCCCGAGCGCCCGAAGTGCTGCGGCACACGCGTCATAGAGGAATGTCGCAAGAAGTCCCGCTATGATGATAAATATGTAAGGTCCTGCCACCGGAATCAGATGCTCCGGCACATTCAAAAACCGCAGGATCGGCTGTAAAAACACCAGTCCTAGCACCGTCAGCACGACCGAGATTACCGTTCCTAGCACCAGGGACGCGGCAAACGATTTTTTCACGCCCCGGATATCCTTCGCGCCGAACCGCTGCGCCGTGATGATGGCAAACCCGTTCGCCAGTCCGAGCAAAAAGCCGATGATGAGATTGCTGAGCGTCGTCGTTGCACCGACTGCAGCGAGCGCATCCTCCCCGAGAAAAGAGCCGACAATTCTCGTGTCGGTCACACTGTAGGTCAGCTGCAGCAGATTCCCCAGAAATATCGGCAGTGCAAACGCAAGAATCAGCGTTGACGGTTTTCCTTTTGTAAGATCTTTCATTCGACCGGTCTCTCCTTTTTCGCTACCGGCTTGCGCCGGATTCTGTGATACTGCGGGCGGAGCGTCACCTCCGACACCGCCACGCCCTCTCTCTGCCCCACGATATACGCCACCGCCTCCGCGACGTCCTGCGGCAGAAGATAGCTCTCCGTCTCCTCCCCCACCGTAAAGTCTGCATTGCGATACAATTCCGTCTTCGTCATATCCGGGGATACCGTCGCCACGCGCACACCGTATTTTCGCGCCTCGTCAAAGAGGCTGCGCGAAAAGCTCGCAAGTCCTGCCTTTACCGCGCCGTAGGCACAGCCGTGCGGATTCGACTGCTGCGCCGTCACGGATGCGATATTGACGATGCAGCCCTTGTTTTTCTTAAACCCGCGCAGCAGCTGCTGGCTTAAAATCATCGGCACTTCCAGATCTGTGCGCACCATCTCCTGAATCTTCTTCGGGCTTAGTTCCTCGTGCAGTCCGTAGTACGCGCTGCCGGCATTGTTGACGAGCAGCGTTACCGTAGCTTCCGCCGCAATCCCCCGCACCAGCTTCAACATTTTTTCCGTGTCCAGAAGATCGCAGACCACCGCATGAAACAGCGGATTATCTGCAACGTCCGGAAACTGTTCCGCGAAACTGCTGCCGAACGAGCGTCCGATGCCAAACACTTCATATCCCATTTTGCACAGTCTGGCACTGATCGCCGCCCCGATCCCGGAGGACGCCCCCGTGACAATCGCCGCCTCGTTTTCTCTACACTGCTCCATGTATTCTCTCCTTATTCCTTCCACCGGAAAATCCGCTCTGCCGGAAGATAAGCGGCAAGTTTTTCCGTCATATACTGCTCCATCTCCTCCATGAGCGCCGTCGGGTAATGGTACACCCCGCCGTCATTCTGGTAGGGGAACTGCACCACCGCCGAGTCCGGCTCATTTTTCCGCATCTTCTTCAGATAATCCTGGGAGATGCGGAAGGTTCCGACGCTGACATCCGCCAGTTTTTCTAGGTCCAGCGTCCCGCAGACCTGCGCAAACATCGCGTCATAGTGCTTCTTCCAGTCGCTGCAATAGATCATCGGGTCAAAGCAGAGACGCACCGAAAAGCCTTGTTCCATCGCCGCTTCCGCTCCTGCCAGCCGCCCGGCGAGCGAAGCCGTACCGTGCTCATATGCATCAATCACCTGCTGCGGTGAGATGGTAAACGCACAGATGACACCTGCCTCCGGCCGGACCGTCTGCCACAGGCTGCCTCCGGTTCCCTTGGTTCTAAGCTCGATGCGCAGCCGCTGCCCGCCGGTGTTCATCCTGCGCACAAACTCAATCCAGCGTGCCGCATAACCGGTCAGATGCTCTAACGCCAGCAGATCCGTGTCGTAGGACACGCACAGGTAGACCGGGTGCGCGGCAAGTCTCTTTTCCACTTCCGCAAAAATATCCTCAAGATTGACGAACACCACCAGGTTGGCGGACGGATACATTCCCTTCAGATAGCAGTATTCACAGTCAAACACGCAGTTCATCACACAGGAGGTGTAGTAAAAATGCTCATTTCCAAAGTTCTGGCAGACCGGCGCGCCGGGGTAGAGCAGCTCACCGTGCTTCGCCGCCAGAATCAGATTCTGCGCCGCATGCTGCCTGACATAGTCCTGCCTGCTCCGGCAGAAAACATCCTTATAGTGGTCGATGTCAATCACTTCCGCCTGCGGAAACTGCGCAAGCATCCGCTTAGTCTCCGGATCTTCCGCCACTTCCCGCTCCACATAGATATGGGAAAACGGCGGATTATAATAAGACCTGTTTAAGTTCTTCAAGCCGCACCTTCCCTTCCCGCCTGTCTTTGCACGGGAGCAGCCCCCGCGCATACCATTCTTCCAGTTCCGCTTTCCAGTCGTATCCGGTAAGCGCCGCATACGTGATATACTGCCGCGCCGACGCCCGCATCGTCTGCGAGCAGTGCAGCGCCGCAAAAAGCCGCTCCAGCACCGTCTCGTCTTCCTGCAAAATACCGTCGTTTCGCAGCGTCTCCTCCTCGTCTGCCGCCTCCCGCAGATTTGTAAGAAATGCCGCGACCTCCTTTACATACTGCTCCAGCAGCCCCGTGAGCGCCTCCGCCGTCATTCTCTCCTGCCCTGCAATTCCGAAATCCGATACCACCTTCAAAAAAAGCATCCGGTCCGGAGAAAAAAAGCGGATGCCTGCCTGATAGACGGCCGCCGCTTCCATATCATATAAAGCTCCGTGTGCCGCTGCTCTTTGCAGCGGCTGCATCCCGGTCACAAGTTCACGTTCCTTCCACGGGTGCCGGTACAGAATATCCGGATAGAACGTTTTCCCGGTCGCCTGCTCCGTGATCTTGTGACACACGTACAGGTCTCCGATCTGTGCGGCGTGTGCCGCCCCGTATCCGCTGTCCATGTCCCGGTCTGCCGGTTCACAGCCACCTGCCGCGCCTTCTGCCGCCACGCAGCAGCTGTCCATGCCCCGGTCTGCCGGTTTACAGCAGCCAGTCGCACAGCAGCCGATATTGATGAGAAAGTCTGACGCATCAGCTCCATCCCGCGCACAGACTGCCGCGGTCGCCGCGGCCGCAGCAATCTCCCCCACACCGGTCACAACCAGCCGGATGCCGGCGCTCTCATTGTCAAACACCTCAAACGGCGCATACGCCGTGTTCTTTTTTAATTCCAGTTCCCGGATGAATCCGTGTGCCTCCTGATAGAGCGCCGTCACCACATAAATCATCGTCTGTCTCTAACCTTTCCAATACGCCCAGATGGCGTCTTCCACAAGCTTCTCTCCGATCACAATCAGAACGTCCTGCCCGTTTGCAATCGGCTTTCGCGTGATCTCCTGCTGTGTTGCATTGATCTCCAGCCATGTGCCATCCGGATTCTGCAAAAATCCCTTCACACGGAAAATATGTCCGCACGCCGGATCTTTCAACATCTTCTTCACCGCCGCCGTAACCGCATCTCCGTCCAGATGCATATCCAGAAAATACAACGACTCAAACGCCTGTCCCTTCGCAAAGTCCGGCTTCTCATAGCTTGCGATATAATAACCGCAGGAGAGAATCGCGGCAAACTCCTGATCTGGGAGCGGTTCTGCGCCCTCGCACAAGATTTTCTGATCCGCCCGCTGCTTGCAGCCGAGCGCCGCAAGCGACCGCTTCAAATGCGCGATCGTATTCTGCCGCTGCTCCTCTGTCGCCGTGTCGCACTTGCTTAAAATCATACAGCCGGCATTTGCCGCCTGCGACGCCAGCAGGTACTCCGCCTCCGGCGAAAGCGCGTCCTCCAGCCGCGCGTCCACCACAGCGATCACATTGCCGATCTCATACCACCGATCCAGCGGCTCCTCGTGCAGCACGTCAAAGAACTCGTCCATGTCGTAGATTCCCGACGGCTCCACGAGCACGCGGTCATACCCGCACATTCCCATGGCGATCAGCTTGGTGCGGAACCTTCTGCGGTGCGTCTCGGGGTCGCAGCCGCCGGAGATCATCTCCAGCTCGCACTGCTCCCCCTCTAACTCCTGCAGCAGCATCATATCGACATTGACCGCGCCGAAATCATTTTCCAGGATACCGATATTCTGCCCCTGCTCCATCAGGCGTTTCGCATATTTTTTCAAAAACGTCGTCTTCCCCGATCCGAGGAAGCCCGTGATCAGATCAATTTTTACCATGGCAGTCCTCCCTATGCATCCGATCTGGAATATGCATTCTTCATCTGACTGCTGAGTTCAAATAAAACCTTGTCCAGGGTATCTGCCGTCTCCTTCTGCAGCATCTTCGCAATGCTGCGGTTTGCCTCCTCGCGAAGTCTTCTGCGCATCACAGCATCCGTCTCCTTAGCGAGGAGCTCGTCGTAGTGATGGATCAGCTCATGTCCCTTTGCCATCACATGCTCCTGATAGCGCTCGATATGGAACACCGAGCTCCGGTAGGACGCGTCTGCCATCGCCGCAATCAGCCGGCTCGACCAGTAAAAGTTCTCCGTGGACACCTCGCCTGTCGTGTTCGACAGATATTCCGGCGTCTCCTCCACATCGGCATAGAACGGCACCAGCACGTTAAATGCGTTTGACGCAAATGCCAGCCATTCGATCACGCCGTTCTCCTGCTCCATCTGCGGGCGCATCTGGATCACTGCGAGAAAATCGTTCCGGTTGATGCCGATCGAGCGGTATGCACCGCGCAGGGACTTATCCCCGTAAGCGGCATACGGGTCATACGGCGTTCCCTGGAAATGGGAGGATAAGACGTATTTGACGTCCTCCACCGTCACTTTTTTCTCCGGCACCATGCACCACGGAAGATCATCCGAAGCCGGTGTGAAATCCGCATGCGGTCCATCCCACACCTTCGTGTGCGGATTCAGATAACGCTCCATGAACCACGCACGCGGCGTGTTGTATACATGATCCGCATCGTCATGACTGCCGAACGCGTCGCGCGGATGAAACTCGCCATCCTGTGAGAGATCCAGATGATACGTCTTTACGAATTCTTCCAGATCCGCCGAGCACATATATTCCTTCTGCTCCCCGAGGGCATCGGAAAAATCAAACCGGTCGATTCCAAGCTGGTTCGGCATGACCACATAGACATCATCCGGCACTCTGCGCGCCATCCAGTGATGTCCGCCGATTGTCTCCATCCACCAGATCTCATCCCGATCCTGAAATGCGATGCCGTTCATCTCATAGGTACCGTACTGCTCCAGCAGGCTTCCAAGACGTCTGACGCCCTCCCTGGCACTGCGGATGTACGGAAGCACAAGACACACAAGGTCTTCCTCACCGATCCCTCCGCAGATCTCCGGCTGACCGTTCTCTTCCTTCTGATACACCACCAGCGGATCCGCGCCGAGCACGCGCGGATTCGAGGTGATCGTCTCCGTCGCCGTCATGGCAACATGTGCCTCATTCACGCCGCTTGCCGCCCAGATACCTTTCCCGTCGACCGCATTCGGCACCGCCGTGTAGCGCATCGGCTGCTCCGGCAGCTCGATCTTCACATGTGAAATCACAGACTCGTAGTGTCGCGGCTGCTCCTGGGGCTGCACGACCACAAATTTCTTCGGTGTAAAATGTCCCGAACCCGAATCGTCGTTGCGCGCAATCATCGTTGATCCGTCATAGGATGCTTTTTTTCCCACTAAAATCGTTGTACAAGCCATTATCCATTCCTCCTTGGTATGTCTATCTGATTTTCCTGCCTCTTCGCCGGAAGCAGAAATTCCTGAAAGCATATTCCACATTGCATAAGAATCATAGCACTTTTCGCTTGTCTTCTACAAGTCCCATCTAGGAACCGGACGGAATCCGCACGAGAATCCGCTCCCCGCCGCGCTCCGCCATGGCAAGCACCGGCACGTGCTTTTTCCGGAGCAGATGCACCACCGGATATGCCGCAAATACATCTCCCTCGACGTAAACGGCCTCCGGACGGCACTGCAGGATCTGTTTTACATAATCTTTGTTCCGGAGTTTCCAGTCAGCTTTTTCCAGCGCCACTTCACCGTAACTGCCGTCCTGTTCCAGTTCCGGCAGCTCTGGCAGCGGCATGTGATAGATCTGCGCTTCCGCCATCCCCGGCAGTTCTCTTAAAAGTTCATCCGCTGTCTCTCCGCCACCCACGTTTACAAACGCCTTCTCCTCCTTAAAGCTGTCCAGACTGATCCGGCATGCCTCTACTGCATCGGAAAGTTCCCCGACCGTCATGAGAAATCCACCCTTATGGCAGAAAACGGCGCTCTCTAAGCCCGATGCCTCCACCAGTTCTTCCTTTTCCAGTCCGAGCCAGCGTTCCGGAAAGCTGCACTTATAATGGAGGGAATACTCCCGCTTCTGCGGCTGGATACAGTATCCGCCCCGGTTCGACGGGAAAATCACAAACGCAATCCCGGTCTCCGACAGGCGTTTCTGGCACGGGATAAAATAGGGCAATATCAGAATCGCGGCATCGCGCTCCGCCGTCTCCCCGGACACTACGGCACGCTCATGCGCCGCCAGCACTTCCTCGATCTGACGGTCGGCGCGCTCATTTCCGCGATAGCGCTCGAATTTATTTTCAAGAATCATGCCCGCCACGCTGACCGCCTGAAAAAAGGCGGCGTCGCTTCCGCCCTGCGCATCCCATGCCGGGTTAAAATTGCCGATGAGCGTCGCCAGCTCGTTTTTCTCCCCGGTGTTGTCGTTATTATCCAACGGCTGTACAAACGCCTCGTCAAATTCCGCCGCCAGCTCCTCCCCGAGGATTGCTCCCCCGAGTTCCTCCCACAGCAGTCCGAACGCCGCATAGGGCACACCGTTCTCCCGCACCCGGCTGTCTTTCTGATGATGGTCGTACCGTCCTCTTCCGATGTCAAACACGATCCCGTCAAAATCCTCCGGCACCCTGTTACCTCGCACGATTACAATCTCCGGATTCAGGTAAAACAGCAGCGCCGCGGAAAACACATCGTCTGCATGAAATTTTCCTCCGTGTGTAAACGCCGCCGCATCTTTTCTCTGAATCTGTTCCAGTAAGTCTTCCGTCATTCTTTTTCTCCCTCATTCGCTTCTTCCATCACAACACGCGCCTCCGGCGCACTGCCCGCCTCCACGTAATCAAACCGGATCACCGCCTGCTGCCAGTTCACACTGACTCTGGCGCTTTTTCCCCGCTCCCTGCCGGCCGCGGAAATCTGTTCTAACAGTTCCCCCAAAACCTCCCTGGTGAGATACCCGCCCCTCCAGTGAAAGGTAAACGCTTTTCCTTTTTTTGCTGTCTGAAGCGCACGTTTATAGACATCCTCCACCTTCGTGAAGGAAAGCTTTTTCTCCCGATAATAAAAATGCTGTGCATCCGTACATTCCGGCGCAGGCGCGATCAGGGGCTGATGATCCCGGAATACGCTCTTGTCGCAGAGATTGAAATAATCGTACCGGATCTGTGCTCCCGCACCGAGCGTGTTGTCAAATGTAGCATCCAGATGATAATACTGCCCGCTGATTTTTACAATGTTCCACGTATGGCGGTATTTGATCCCTTTCTCGGGGCAGTTTCCGCACAGTGCAATCACGCACCAAACGCCAAGCGCATCGCAAAGCACCTTTACTGACTTTGCGATTCCCTCACAGACGCCCACGCCCTGTCCGAGAGGGCCTATGATCTCATGGGAATACGGCTTTTTCAGCTTATCGTAGTGCACGTTTTCGCAGATAAAGTCATGGACGTATTTTTCCTTCTCCCACTCGGAGAGATTCTGTGCCGCGCGCGCCAGTTTTTCCACCCGCGCCTTCATCGCCTTCTGATGCTCTCTGATCTTGCTTTTTTCAAAGAGGTATTCCGGCAGGAACACAAGGTTCGCCGACTCCGGATAATACCGGTACTTGTAGCCGGTCGCCCAGAAAATCTCCGGATGATCCAGCCGCAGCAGGAAAAATACCTGATAGAGATCCTCCACCTCAAGGCGCGGCATCGGAATGGAATCCTCCAACGCCAATAGTCCCTGCAGCATCGCATGATATGCCGCCTGCTTTGTTTTGTCCATTTTGCTGTAATAATATGCTTCCATCGTTGTCTCCGTGTAGTTATATGGGCAGGGCTATGAGCTGGGGTTCCTGTCGGATTCCGGGATTGGGCTTTTGCCTCGATCCGGCAGAGTTCCGACAGATGACCTGTCACTTTCCACTGGGTTTCCTGGCTGATTGAGGAATCAGGCTTCCTGTCCGGCGAGCGCCTGACTTCTCCGGTGCACTCTCCGTCTCACAAAGTAAAAGCAGACGACTTGTAAAATAATCGTGATGATCCATGATGCCGGATAAGAAATAAACAGAATCGCCAGTGATCTGTGATACGGGAAAATGCCAAAGATCCACACCACTCTCGTGCCGACCGTTCCGATGACCGACAACACCATCGGCACCGCGGAATATCCCATGCCGCGCAGCGCCCCCGGGAACAAATCCATCCAGCCGCAAAGAAAATAGGTGATCGTCGTGTATGCAAGGATCTCCATACCGCACGCAATTACCTCGGCATCCTCCGTGTAGATCTGTAAAATTTCCGGTCCGAACCCATAGCAGATGCATCCCAAAACTACAGCGACCACGACCGATAAGATCATGCAGTCTGCCAGCACACGATCCATGCGCTTTAATTTTCCAACGCCGTAATTCTGGCTGGTAAAGCTCATGCACGCCTGTGTGATGGAGTTCACCGAGACATACAAGAAGCCGAGCAGATTGTTTGCCGCCGTGTAGCCTGCCATCGCCGTCGATCCGAACGAATTGACCGAGGACTGCAGGAGCACATTGGAAAAGTTAATGACCGTACTCTGGATTCCTGCCGGAACGCCAACCGAAAAGATCTGCTTCAAGTAGTACCCTTTCATGCCAAGTTCGGAAAACCGCAGCCGGTAACTGCTCTCCGACCGGCAGAGGCACCGCAGCACCAGCACGCAGGAAATCATCTGCGAGATGACCGTGGCGATCGCCACACCGGCAACGCCGAGCTTGAATACAATGACAAGCACCATATTTAAGCACGCGTTGATAACTCCCGCAATCATCAAAAACAGCAGCGGACGTTTTGTGTCCCCGACGGCGCGCAGGATCGCCGCGCCATAATTGTAGAGCATGAAAAACGGCATTCCCAGAAAATAGATCCGCATATAAAGTGCCGACAGTTCGATGACGTCGTCCGGTGTCCCCATCAGCGCCAGCGCTCCCTTGGAAAAAACAAGTCCCACCAGCGCCATGATAATTCCACTGACCAGTGCCAGGGTTATCGCGGTATGTACGGTCTCAGACACCTCTTTCTCACGCCCTGCCGCATAGAAACGCGCCGTCAGTACATTTGCCCCCAGCGAAATTCCGATAAACAGATTCGTGAACACGTTGATGAGCGCACTGGTCGATCCCACCGCTGCCAGCGCCTGGCTGCCGGAAAACCTGCCCACCACGATAATATCTACCGCATTGAACATCAGCTGTAAAATGCCCGACAGCATGAGCGGCAGCGAGAAGGAAATCAATTTGTCCATAATCGTTCCGTTGCACATATCGATCTCGTATTTATTCTTTTTTGCCATTGTCTGTTCCATCTCTGTCACCGCTCCTGTTCTGTGTCTTATCTGTTTCATCCACTGCCCGTTCTATCTTTTCTTAAATCCAGTTAAAGTCCCCGCCGGTAATCGCAAGACTTAAGAGCGCATCCATTTTCGCCACTTCCTCCTCGCCCTCGATTTTCTGCAGAAGCACTGCCGTATCTGTCACGTCCGCGAGTGTTTCATCCGGCCCGATCTCATAATCAACCTCCGATGCACAATCCGGACAGGGAATCCGCGTCATCGTCTGCAAGGACAAAAACCGATTCCCGCACTTTTTACATTCATAATATCCGCACTGCTTTGTGCCATCCGGTACATAATACATGGTAAAACCTCCTTTTGCCTGTCACTATCTACCCCATTTTAGCATGATGGCTTTTAAAACACAAATGCAGGGTATGTCTTGAGGGCAAGACATACCCTGCATGGGAGGGTCGGAAGATGACGGCAAATGACGGGGCAATGGTCTATCCTTACCAAATTGATTTTATTTGAATTACAATTTCTTCTCCACCTTCTCCAATTCATCCAGCAATGCCGGTTTTCTTGGATATCTCTGCTTCAATTCCTCAATTAAAGACTTAGCGGTATCATTACCCTTCCATTTTATAAGCTGTACAATATTCTTCGTTATCTTCTTATATTCTCGTCTATCCTTTGCCTGAGCACAGCTTTCACTTATTTCCTTATAACACAACTCATATATCTGCTCCGGATATTCCTTCACCAAATATTTTCCATAATAAAACAAATCATACGGATTCTCCATTACATCTTCAAGTAATCTCTTCTTTTCATTTTCTGAAATAAGAACACTGCGGTAGCAAACAGTTCGCTTGCTATCCTTTAATTCATCCAATAGACTCTCGTAATTCTCATTCCATGCACCACACTCTCTGTAAATCTGTTTCAAAACACCCCAGAACTTCTCATTTCCCATTAATAACAGCTTTTTTGCCTGTGCGATTTGCTTTTCCCTGTTGTTTGCTGTCTTATATATGTCATATAGCACATTATTCCAATCTTCCGGATCACCACTACGATAATGCCATGTATTTTCTGCATTTGCCTTCTCTAAACAAAGCTTCTCTGCTTCATCATAATTCTTCTCTTCCATAGCATCCTTAATCGCTATAATACGGAGTTCATTTATCAAAATATTCTGATATAACTCCTTCTGCGTATTCTCTTTGCCATATAAATGTCTATGTAAAAGATATCTTACAATCAAATCTTCTTTTTTCGTGTATTCTGGAAAATAATCCTCCCGCGAAATTTCCAACAAAGTATCCAAAACCTTTTCAAGTTTCTTTGCACTCTTTTCATCACACAGGCAAATCCCACTTTTCAGCAGGTTATAACGCCAGTCAGTCCAACCATCAAACACACTCTTTTTTGCCTCTTTTATAATTAATGCAAGTGCCTGATCCCGCATTTGTTTGTCTTCTTTTTCGATTTCTTTTGTGCATTTGTCTATCAGTTCGTATGTACACATGATAACATCTGTAAGCATTCCCGAACTACTATCCGCATGAGATGCTAACTTAACGCCAGATACCAAAATGTATGCAGCAGCCTCAAGTGCAGCCATATAGCCACGCATTTCTGAGGTCTCAGCACACATATCAAGGCATGCATATCCATACAAATATTATCGCAGCTGCTCCAACCAATGTATCCCCGATGGGTGTTACATTTAATTGATGCAGCAATTGTTTTTTTCACTATCGGTATAATATCTTCTGTGGGTATCATAGCAGCTCCTTTCTTTTATTCAACAATATCAATCTTATGCCTTTCACACCATTGCCTTGCGATTTTTTTATAAGCTTCATCACGACGTATTTTTGTCATCGTGTCAGGCGCAATTTCTGCCTTTTACGCAAATCAGATTTGCTCATTTTTTTATCCACTAATAATTTCCATAATTTGTTATATGACACAGCCATAGTATTCGCTCCTACCTATTCACATAAATCTTTTTCTGCTTCATATCTACCTTTGCAACAGCACCATACTGTAACGCACATCGTGGCATAGCATGTCCGAAATTCACATTATAAACAATCGGAAGTTTCTCATTGTCTATCACTCTAATAAGAATATCTTTATATTCCTGATAATAAGCTTCATCCTGTGGTTTTCCAACTAATATACCATTTACCACGTCAAATACTCCCTTTTCTTTCAGTAATAACACTTCTCTTTCAAACAATTCAGGAGTCGGTTTTTCTTCGCAGGTTTCTATAAATAGAATTTTCCCAATCCACTCTTCCTTATTTGGAAACAGATCATATCTTTCACAAACTTCCTTTTCATCTTCATATCTGCTATTGGTCAATACATCATAAAGGCTTTCCAAACATCCACCTAATAATCCTCCTTTGAAAATTTCACTTCCCTGGAGAAGTTCAAACCCACGTTCTTCCTTATGAGTTTTTCTTTCTGTTCCTATTGCGGCTCTTGAAAAATCTTCTCTTTCTTCATACCAAGTATCACTGGATAGAATTTCATCAGATTCATTACCTTCCAAATAACTCTCAAATGCCCTTTTGGTATATGGTAACATTTCATCTGCAATTTCTCCCAAATCACAAATAAAGTTTGGTCCGTAATAAGTAGACAAGCCCAGTTTATAAAACATCAAATGATTGATCGTAGTATCTGAGAATCCTGTAAATAATTTTGGATGCTCCTCTACCGCTTTTATAAACTCTTCATCTTCCATCAGATAAGGCAAAAGCCTATATGTATCATCACCACCAATTGCACAAATAATCCCTGCAATAGAATTATCCTGAAATGCATCTTTTAGATCTTTCGCCCTTGCTTGCGGATGAACTTGCAAATATTCAATACCCTTCAAAGCATTAGGCATAAATACCGGCTCCAAACCATATTCTTTTAATCTCTTTACGCCAATCTCAATATTATGACTGCAGAATTCTTCACCGAGCATTCCACTTGACAAGCTTACAATTGCTACTTTGTCGCCTTTTCTCAATTTTCTTGCATATTGCATAACTACAATCCTTCCTTAGATAAAACAATATTAATTTTTATCCGCACGCTGCTTCCCCTTAAATTTCTTCTCTATATAACAATGTTCCTGTTTGGCAATCAACTTAAAACTGTAAATTGGACATTCAGATTCCATTTCGTTACAGCTGCTTTCAAAGTCCAGTTCGATAATATATGGCATCCAATCTATAATTCGCAGA
>OJMH01001422.1_pt1 | contig 24127 bp, 24 predicted proteins | sample 1597111 | NCBI WGS metagenome assembly OJMH01 (sample SAMEA2452115, study PRJEB22498) | human gut metagenome | reverse complement strand
GGCAGATGCACCTTTGTCAAACAACTTGTCCCATCACAAGATTTGGGACATTATCCATTGTTTTTCTTTCAATATTATACTACATTTCCTCAAAAAACATTTGACAATAATGCCATATTTTTGTATATTAACGACAAAAAGGGACCAAGATGCCGAATTCCAAATATCGCAATTATCCATCTCCTGATCGTTTTCCCCTGGCTGTAAAATTACAGGAACACGAGAGTGTGGAAACGGATGTTTTCCACAAGCTTGATTACTCTGAACTCGTTTTTGTCACGAACGGCACAGCCGAACACCGGATCGGCTCTCAAAAATATCCTTTGCAAAGAAATGATATTCTGATTCTGCACCCTCCGACGGAACATGCCTATTTTGAATGCCGTAATTTTGAGATTTTCACAATTATCTTTGATTCACGTGTTCCTGTTCCAGCGTTGGAAGCTGCCGGATTATGGATTGTGGAACAATTATATCCACATGGGGTATCAACTTTTGATCAGCTCCAGCCTATCACACAAATTCCTGATTATGATCATGATCTATGTGCCAATCTGGTTCGCCGGCTCAGTTATGAAACCCACAGAAACCGGCTCGGAGTTAATGTAATGATTCCGACCATGTTTACAGAGCTGGTCGTTTATCTGGCACGCGGAAAACTCCATGAGGAAGAAAAGGATCGGCTCTGGCTATTGCAGTCACCTGTTGAATATCTGAACAGCCACTTTCGGGAAAAAATAGATGTCAGGAAACTTGCAAAGCTGGCGGGGATGTCGGAACGGACTTTGTTTCGCCACTTTGACCGGATGTTCGGGATGAGTCCCAATAACTATTTGCGCAAAATCAGAATTCAAAAAGCAGAAGAACTGCTCAGAAAAACGCATTATGAAATCAACGAGATTGCAGTAAAATGCGGCTTCTGCGACAGCAGCCATTTCTGCCGCGTCTTTCATTCGGTAACCGGTGAAACTCCCTTGCAATTCCGGAGCGGTTACCAACGGAAAGACTTCTTAGCACGATCGGAATAAGAACTACTTTTATACGAATAAAGTTCGATTAATGATCAATTACAGAAATCAGATACCGAACTCAGACCGCCAATTGATTGAGTGGTAGAAACACTTTAACACAGTTTGTTATCCCAACTCCTGCCAGGCTATCATACATGGGCGGTGCTTCCTTTCTCTATAAAAAATGATTTCTGTTTTTTCGTCGGCGCGGGGCACGGAAGTGACCGCGCCGACTTATCAGGAACTCAAAAAGAGTACCGGTCAGGGGCGGGTAAACTCCAACAGAGGAGAGAACCTTATGCCGATCAAACTTGATGACCCGAACGCTCTGGAGCAACTGACGGAAAAGCTCAGCAAACGCCGACAGCTTCAGGAGATGATGAAGGAGGTCAATGCCGTCATCCGCAGCTCCAAAAGCGACGACGCCAAGATCGATTTCATCATGAAAAAATGCGGCAAGAGCCGGGAAGAGGCCCGGAATTTTCTTCATCCCACCGAGAGCTGGTGCGACCCGGGATTCGCCGCGTGGGAACTTGCCAACAACAATCAGGAGATCGGCCGCCTCCGCAAGAGAATCCGGGAGGTCGAACGCTATCGGGAAGCCGCCGCCAGAGCGGAAGAAGAAGGCAATTCGGAATTTCCGTTCGACGGCGGCCGGATCGTGGACAACGTTCCGGCCAATCGCCTTCAAATCTTTTTCGACGGAAAGCCCGATGCCGATGTTCGGACCAGACTCAAACAGAATGGGTTCCGGTGGGCGCCGAGCTGCGGAGCCTGGCAGAGTTACCGGCATGGGTATACGCTCGACTGGGCCAAACGGGAATTCAATGCCGAGGCAATCCAATGACTCGCGTTATCCATTACCGGGAACTGATGTTCGATCCGACTGTTCCCGGCTGTTTTCGACCGCTGACCCGGCAGGAAATTCAGAAACAGCGTTTGCCCAAACCGGAACCCGTGGATGTGTTCCGCAATGATCCTTGGGAAAAACTCTGGCTGATGAACGGCCTGCCTGATCCTGATGGATGTCTGGCATATGCTCTCGACAGCATCCGGCATTTCTTCTATGGTGATCGGGACAAACTGAGCAATATCCTGCTCCGCCATGACAGCCGCCACGACTGCGGAATCGATCTCTATTATGAGATGAGCAACTATCTTCTGGAACGCGAAGCATGGTGCCGGCTGCTTGAAACCGAACAACTTCACGTCTGCTTCGATGAATTCGTCCGCCCGTTTCGGGATTACATCGCCAAACTCTTTCAACAAATTGAAATCAGGAGGGAACAAACAGTATGAACTACAGAACGATCAGCACAAAATATCTGAAAACCACAACTGAGCAGGAACTCAAGGTGGAAGTCTATTATTCAAAGGGAGGAGCGAACTATCTGGCCGGCGGGATTATTCAACGGGGTTATTGGTTGTCCGTCCAACCTGTCTCCCGGTCCGTCTCAAATGGACTCCGAAGCGAATCATTCACTTTGGGCAGTGGGTTGAAATACTTTCTGAAAGAAACTCGGGCCGACCGGCGCGAGGGGAAAGCGGAACGGGAAGCCATCAAATTGGCGGCGGATCGTGAGCAGCTCTTAATCAAAGAGGTCTGTCTGCGGGAAAAGCTCGAACTTGCCGCCTGATTTTCTCAAATCGCTTCACGGTCTGGAACGGAGAATACTTTCTGTTCCAGATTTTTCTTTTCCAGACTCTATGGAGAATAAATACCATGCACAAACAGACCTTGAAAAATCTGCTTCAATATCATCGCGAGGTCCAATTCAAACAGTTCTGCAGCGAAATTTTCCCGGACTTCAGGCTTTCCGAATCCTACGGCTACCTGAGCGGAAAATTTTCGCTGTTCCAGTACCGTTTCATGCAATTCCTGTCGGAGCTGGATGAAGCCCATCTGGAAAATTTTTCCGATGCCATTCTGAAACGCTACGGCAGCGATGAACCGGAGTTTTGCAACATCATGGATTCCATGCAGGAACTGATCGCGCGGAAACGGCGGACGAATCTCCCGGAAGATCAGCGGCAGTTGCTGCGGCTTCAGGTGCAGGCATTGCTGGTGGAGGAAGTGTACCCGTTTGAAACCAGATTGAAAGCGGCTGAACGGGAGATGGAGCTTGCCTCGCTTCGGTCATTGCTGGAGGAACTGAAAGCCTTTGCCGAGGAGTCCTTATGATCGATCTCGACTTGACTCCATACAACCTGATTGCACTCTCAACCTCAGGCGGAACAATCAATCATATCCTGTTCCTATACTGGAATCATCAGATCAGCCGGAAACAGACACTTGAATATCTGGCTGATATTCCCTCAGATATTCTGGCGGAATGGATCGACGACCTTGTCAACCGTGTCAACGAGGCGATGTCGTTCGCCACTCTCGCGGATCGTCTGGATTATCCGGATGGGCGCCCGCTTCCGGCCGGAGAGATTCACGAGCGGATTCTTGAGGCAGCCAAACGCTTCTGTTTCAAAGGCTCCATCAAAAATTGGACGACCGGCATGACCATGAAAGCCCGCGATGAAGGACTGATTGAAGATTATGAATACTGGACCGCTGAGCGAATCGCCAATGATATGGCGGAAAAAGCCCGGGCGGGGAAACGCAAACTTTACTGATTTTTTCACAGGGAGTAAACGATGAAAAGAACGATTGAGCTGAAAATGCGTTTTGTCGTCAACTGGACGTTACGCCATTACCACTCCGACCTGAAGCATGATTTTGCATTTATCCAAACATGTGATCCTGACCGTTTCATTTGGATCACCCATGAATGCGGTACTCATTTTGCCCGCTTTTGGAAAAGCGAAGAACTGCCGGAAAGTGGAAAAAGTGTTCCGTATCTCTTCGGAACAGCAACCCGCGAGCGGATTGTCGACAATGAGCTGGGGGCTTTACGCAATTGCTTCAATGAGGCTGTTCACGATTTTTATCTGATCGAACCGAAAATCGGCACATTCCGGAAAATCCGCCAAAAAGAGGCCGTTGCCATGCTGGAAGAACATACTGAAAATCAGCATAAACTCTGGCAAGAAGAAAAAAGGAATGTGGCATGAACGACACGCAGAAATCAGAATCCGTCACTGTTGAAACGCGACAGGAAGAAACGAAAAAATCTTCAAATATTCTCCGGGAATCCGGCTGGTATGTTCTGTGGCGTTCCGGGGATTGGTATGTAATCGATTATTTTTCTCCCCCGTACACCACTAATATCGGATATTTCCCCCGGGAAGCTGCCGCCATTGCCGTTTTTGAACAGGTCAAGGAACTGATTCCCGCCGAAGCGCAGAGAATCGCATTGGATCACGCACTTGAACATTTCCCGGAAATCTTCAGAATTCATATTCCCTGCGAAATGAATTTTTAGTACAACAAGGAGGCAATCGATATGGAAACTGATCTTTACCACGTATCCAAACAAAGACACCGTATGCTTTTTGAGGCCGTCAAATTCGATGGCTTTTCGCGGATCGACGGTATTGCGGAACCGGATTTCCATCATCTGGCCAATGCCGTCAACGACATGCCCCATATCATGGTCGAGGACTGTCTGTCGTATCTGGATTGGTGCAGACGGGAAAATCGAAATGGCTATATTGATGTACTTCATGACATCATGAGCTTTTATTGGGACAAGCCTGCTTATCAGCCCCGGCTGACAAACTGGCGCAACCGGGAACGCAATACCATTGAAAAACATGTCTGGAACATTGTCGCGGAAGCTCGGGACAGCGGGGAACTGAATGCCCTCGACACCATTCTGGATTACCTTTTGCCCGGCTGCGACCATCAGGAAACACCTCAAGGTGAAAAAACGATTCTTTCCTGCTATGAATTTGACGACTGCTTTTGTATTCCGCAGGGTTCCGAAGAAGGCATTTATCTGCACTGGGTGTTGAGGGGGCGGTTCCGACAGGAACAAAAGCGGAATACGAATGTCCATGTTGATATTGCTTCAATCAAAACACTGCAGACGGATCTTGCGGCCTATAAAATCATGGGGGAAGCGGCCGGTGTACTGGAATACTTTTCCCGGCAGTATGTCGGCAATAACCTGAAACTCTACACGCCGGATGAAGAATTGAAAAAAAGATGATTGATCCGGCTGATTTCCCGGCGGCAGGGCGACCGGGAAATCAGAAGATAATCCCCCGGCAACCGTAACCTGATTGGAGGATAGAATGAAAGAACTCACCACTGAGCAGATCCAAATCGCCGCAGCCAATTATCGGCTGGCGCGGCAACACATGACCAATGCCGTCGAAGAACTGCGGAAATTCGTGATCGCCATGACGAACGTCAATAACGGAAAAATCACCGTTTTCAATCCGTTCGACGAACGCCGCGGCGGCCTGAACCTGAACAATCTTGATGACCGCGATCTTGCCGATTACCGGGAGCGGCTGGAAAAAGGCTGCTGGCATTTGCTGCTCAATAACACCGGAATCATGGAAGCAGCCACCAGGGATGACCGTTGCAGTCTTGAGGAGCAAATCAACAGCGGTGTTTTCGGAGCATTCACCGAGGAAAGTATCATCCGTGCTTTACGGAAGTTGAAAGAGACCGAAGGCAGCTTCGTGAAAAATGTGGTCCGGGAAGCATTCCGGTATTTCAGCCCGAATTATGCCAAAAAGGAGCCGATCCGGCAGAGAACCGTTTACAGTTGCGCCGCATACGGCTCCATCTCTTTTTCGAGCTGCTACACTCCGGCCTGGGGGCTGTTGGAAAAAGCCCTGCTTCTCTTGGACCGCAAACCGTTGCCGGACTACAGCGACAGTCTCGTCTGCCGGATGAATGAGGCTGTACAACGCCATCAGCAGGAATTTGAGTGTCCGTATTTCCGGGCGAAATTTTATGAAAAATCCAAGACGGCCCATCTGACCTTTACCCGGATGGACTTGATCGACGCCATCAACGAAATCGGGAGGGCGGCATAATGAGTTCGACTCTTCTTCGCAGCATGAAAGCCTATCAATGCCGGGGCGAGCGGGAGATGATCTATGCGTTGATCACCGATACCGCCGAAAGCAATCTGCACCCGATCTGCTACAATCACTGGCCAATCGCAGCCGGCCGCAAATATGAGGTGATGAAGACGATCTGCCAGATGGCCGCCGATGTATACGGAGGCATGCTCAAATGGCGCGGCCGCGACTGGGGACGCGACGGCTCCTGCTCCGAGTTCATGGCCTATGGCGAGAATACGCTGAAACGCGCCGCCGAACTTTCCGGCCCGGTTCCAGATATCGACTGCTATAATATTCTCTATTTCAAGGAGGACGATCCCTGCGCCGACATTTTCAACAACTTTGAACAGATCGGCTATAAGGTTAAAAACTTTTTCAATGAAAAAGTGCTGGTAAAAGAGCATCCGACCGTACTCGACCTGGAGATGGCGTTCCGCCTCCGGGATCACTATGAATCCTGTAAACGATATGCGCAGAAAAGCCAAACACTCGACATCGCCAAACTGCGCAAGGTGCTTTATTCCACTTCCTACATGTTTCCAGCACAGTACCGCAATGCGCTCAAAGGCTGCGAAGCTGCCTGATGAAAAGGCATCATGCAAAAGGGATTTATCATGGAAGCACTGAATTTCGATCTGTTCGACCTTGAGGCGCCGGAAGAATCTCTGGCGCTGCCGCCGCTGGAGAGCCTGGGCCGGGAGCCTCGCTTCACTTCGCCCGCCGCACTGAAACCGATTGCAGACATTCCCCGCAGCAGCTATCGGATCAGGCCGGAGGACGTGCTGTATCCGGCTGGGGCCAAACACAAAATTGCGGCCAACCTCACCGCGATCCGGCTTTTGAAGGAGCTGGAACACTCCGGCCGCTCCCCATCGGATGACGAATGCCGGCAGTTGATTCAATACTCCGGCTGGGGCGGGATTCCGCAGGCGTTCGATCCCGACCGGCAGGAGTTCGCCCGGGAGTATGAGGAACTCAAAGCGGCACTGACCGCTCAGGAGTACGTTTCGGCCCGCGCCTCGACGTTGAACTCCCACTACACGCCGAAGTTCCTGATCGAATTTCTGTGGAAAATCGCGGAAAAGGCGGGGATCGCCGGAGGCGAGTTCGGGGAGTTCGGCGCCGGCGTCGGCCACTTTATCGGAATGATGCCGGAACAGATCCGCGGCCGCTTCACGGCGGTGGAAATCGACGACATCTCAGGGCGGATCATGCGGCAACTCTATCCGAATGCGCGAATCATCATCGATGATCTCGCCAAAACATTGATTAAACGCAATTCGCTGGATCTGGTCATCGGCAATGTTCCGTTCGATCAGGTCGGGCCGCACGATTCGGATTATGTCGGCTACAACCTGCACAATTACTGCATTGCGCGCGCACTGGACGCGCTGAAGCCGGGCGGGCTGGCGATTCTGCTGACCTCCGCCTCCACGATGGATTCCAAGTCGGTCAATGCCAGAGGCAACTTCGCTTCGAGAGCCGCCTTGCTTGCCGCGATCCGCCTGCCGAACACCGCATTCGAAGAGGTTGGCACCGAAGTGGTCGCGGATATCCTGATATTGCAGAAGGGAGCGGAAAACAGGGAAAAATTCCTTGAACTCCAAGCGATTGAGACGCCGGACCACACCGGAATCATGCGGGTGAATGAATATTTTGCCGCCCATCCGGAAATGGTTCTCGGAACTCCGTCCAATACCGGGAAGATGTACGGCAGGGGCGGCAGCGCCACCGTCCTGCCGTTCAGCCGGCCGCTGGCGGAATTTCTGACCGTGCCGGAGCTGGCAGTACAGCAGGTCGAACAGCCGGAGCCCGATCTCTTCGGAGACACCGGAGAACAACCTCTGGAAGTCGAACTGCCGTATCCCATGCGCGAATACACCCTGTTCCAGTTTGACAACCGCATCTGGCAGTGCCGCAACCACCGGGGAGTACTGTTTATCGACAGGAACGGGCGGGAGTTTTCCGGCAATGAACGGCGCAAGCTGGAACACTTCATCGACTTCAAGGAGACCTTGAATACCCTGCTGGCGCTTCAGCTCGATCCGCAGGCCGCCGCCATCGCCATCGAAGGGAAGCGGGCTCTGCTGAACCGTCAATACGACTACCATGTCAGGCAGTTCGGCCGCCTCAACAACCGGATCGTCCACCGCAATATGCAGGAGGATCCGGATTACCTGAAACTCGCTGCGACCGAAAACATCCGCAAGGTGGTGGAAACGACGCTTGACGGCATCAAAACGCATAAGCTGGTCTACGAAAAGGGTGACATCTATTTCAAGCGGACGCAGCACCCGTGGAAAGAACCGGATTCGGCAGAGGACATCGTGCAGGCGGGCCTGATCTCCCACGCCTACCGGCACCGGATCGACATGGAATACGTTGCGGAGCTGATGAAACTCGATCAGGCGGAAGCCCTGAAGCTGCTGCTGGCCTCCGGCGAGTTTTTCGAGGAACCGGTCACGCGGGAAATCCAGCTCAAAAGCGAATACCTTTCGGGGAATGTCGTCCGGAAACTGCAGATCGCCCGCGAACTGGCTCCGCAGAACGTCCCGGCGCTGGAAGCGGTGCAGCCTAAGCCGCTGCGGATCGAGGAGATCGACTTCCAGCTGGGCAGTTTCTGGATTCCGCCGGAGATCGTTCAAAACTGGCTCGAAACCTCATTCGAGACCAGATGCCGGGTATCCTATGCGAAAGCCGAGGACAAATGGTATGTGACGGCAGACTTCGCCGAGCGATACAGCGTGACGGAGTTCCAGATCGCCGACTGGAACCTTTTCCGGCTGGTGGAAGCTGCCCTGAACCTGAAAGAACCGGCTGTGTACCGCAAAGAGTACGATGCGGACAATGAGGAAAAGCTGGTGCTCAACCAGGAGGCGACATTGACCGCCCGGCGATACAAAAACGAGTTGAAGAACCGGTTCCGCAACTACGTCATGGATTCTCCGGAGGCCGCCGAACAACTGGAAAATATCTACAACGCCATTTTCAACTCCCACGTGACGCGGCAGTACGAGTTGCCCGCCTTCGACGTTTATCCCGGAGCAGTCGACATCGTCAACGGCAGGAAATTCATCCTGCGGGAGTATCAGAAGCGGGCGGTCAGCCGCTGCATCGAAGGCAACGCCCTGCTGGCGCACTGCGTCGGAGCCGGTAAAACCGCCATCATGGTCACCGGAGCGATGGAATTGAAGCGGCTCCGGCTGGCGAGCAAAACGCTGATCGTGGTCCAGAATGCGACGCTGCGCCAGTTCGCCGAATTCGCCCCGAAGCTCTATCCCCACGCCCAAATCCTGATCGCCGATAAAAAGGACCTGGTCAGGGAGAAGCGGAAGCGGTTCATGTCCCGCATCGCGGTCGGCGACTGGGATATGGTGATTATGGCACAATCCTCGTTCGATATGATCAAGGACGATCCCGATCTGGTGGCCCGGCATTATGAAGAGCAGATCGCCGAGCTTGAACAGATCATCGAAGAGAGCGAGGATCAGGCTACCATCAAGAATGTGGAACGGCAGAAAAAGCGCCTGCTGAAGATGCTCGACAAGCTGAACGACAGAAAAGCCGAAGAGGATATCATCTATTTCTCGGACCTCGGCATCGATGCGCTGATGATCGATGAAGCGCACGCCTACAAACGCAACTTCTTCCCGACCAAGCTGCAGCGCATCCGGGGGCTTGACCGCGGCGCCAGCCAGCGGGCATTCTCATTGTGCCTGAAAATCCGTCATATCATGGAGAAAACCGGCGGACGCAACATCTACTTCTCCACCGGAACGCCGGTCACCAATACCATTGCGGAACTTTGGAACATGATCCGCTACATCAGCCCCGCGACGCTGGAGGAGTTCGGCATCAGCACCTTCGACCGTTTCGCCTCGGTATTCTGCGGCGTGGAGGTGGCGCTGGAACAGGATGCGGCGGGACGCTTCCGGATGATACAGCGTTTCGCCAAATACTGCAACGTGATCGAACTTTCGAAGATGTTCCGAAGTGTCGCCGACGTGATTCTGGAAGAGGATCTGGCCGGAGTGGAGCGTCCTCCGATCAAAGGGGGCCGTCCCGAACAGGTCAATATTCCCCGCAGCCCGGTGATTTCCAGATTCATGGACTACCTCTGCGACCTGTACGAATGGTATGAGGATCACCCGGACAAGCGGCTGCTTTCGCATATTCCGCTGCTGATCTACGGCATGAGCCGCAAGGTGACGATCGATCCGAGGCTGATCGATCCGCGTTTTCAGGATGACCCGGAATCCAAGCTGAATGTCTGCGTCCGCAATATTCTTGACAAATACCGGACCTATGAGTCCGTCAAAGGGGCGCAGGTGGTCTTTTGCGACCTTTACCGCAATGTCTGCAACGGCGTTGAGCTGTTCAATGCCTGGCAGGAGATCAAGCGCAAACTGGTCGCCAACGGCATCCCCGCCGATGAGATCGCCGTAATCGGCGATTACAACATCGACAAGCAGAAAGCCGACCTGTTCGAGCGGGTGAATTCGGGAGAGGTCCGCATAATCATCGGCTCGACCATGAAGCTCGGAACCGGCGTCAACATTCAGGAACGCCTCGCGGTCGAACACGACCTCGACTGTCCGTTCCGGCCTGCCGACGTAGAGCAGCGCAAGGGACGCATCGTTCGTCAGGGCAACATCCTCGAAGAGGTGGAGATCATCCGCTATGGAATCGAGCAGACGCTTGACGCCGGAATGTACGCGATCCTCGAACGCAAGCAGAAATTCATCAACGACGCGATGAAGGGCCGCAGTTCCCGCACCGTTCAGGAGATCAACGATGACTGCGCGCTGGACTACGCCAGCTTCTCGGCCGCGATTTCCGGCAATCCGAAACTCAGGCGCAAGGTCGTAATCGAAACCCGCCTCAAGGAGCTGGATGTACTGGAGTTCCAATACCGGCGAAATCTCCGCAGCCGGCAGGAGCAGCAGAAAGCTCTGGCCCGGCAAATCCCCGAGATGCAAAAAGAGATCCCGGAGCTGGAAAGATTCATTCAAACCTATCCCGAACTCCCGCTCGGAAGCCTCCCGATCTACTACGGTGACCGGGAAATGACCGAGACGCTGAAAAACAAAATGGAAGTGTTGGACAACATCTTGCGCGACGCCTTCAGAACTGCCGCGAGGAACAGTTCGTTTGCAGATCCGGAGGGTATGCAGATCATGAAGCCGCTGACCATCGGTACGCTCAAGTTTCAACTGGTCGCCAAGGGGTGCCGGGGGTGGCTCGATTATGATACCAAGCAGTCATACGTGCAGTATCAGTTCGCCGACCTAGAGCTGCCGAATCTCCCGGTGCAACTGCAGAAAGAAGCGGATGACGCCGAAAAACTGCTCAACGGCATCCGTAATCTCGTCGTGAACAAAGTCCGGGAACTGGAAAAAAGCCGTCAGGAGCTGGCGGCGAAGATCGCCCGGCTCGCCAAGCTCCAGTCAACCCCGCCCGAAGAGTTCGATGTGGCCGGCGAGCGCAGCACCCTGTCGCTGGAACTCGAACAGATCATCTATGAACTCAACAAAACCAGCGAAGGAATGCGCAAACGCTATGAAGCCGAAGAGGAACCGCTTCTCTCTGACTACTTCCCCATGCTCGGTAAAGTCAAAGCTCTCGGCCACGTCGAAATCCTCGACGGCGAAGAGGAAGATGCGGCGGAGGAAGAAAGCGCATGACCAAATGCGGATTTACTTTTTCAGAAAATCGCTTGGTAAAAAGTATCCTTTAATACATTCCGGATTGCGAACACAAATTTGAATGTGAGTCTTTTCCATGAAATATGCGTTGGGATAAATAGGTTCCCCTTCGAAATAGGGACTCCTGATTGAATCAAAGTCAGGATATCCCTTTTCTTTGTTCAGTTCCACCGCCGCATTAATGACGGCACAGTCCAATTTCCTGCTTTTTTCCGTATTTTTCGGTAACTGTTCCAACTGTGCCGCACAAAGGTCACATATGCCGTGGTAGGCTTCCCGTATTACATCCTGATGGCGGGAGTCTGTCAGATTGAGGCAATTCCCCAAGTCAAGAATAACCCCAATCACAGCCGGTTCAATTACTTTTCCCTTTGTTATTCGGGAATTTTTTTGACATTCAAGCGCCCAGTCCATGGCCCGGCAAGGGGCGTTTTCCCAAAAATAAATACCGCTGCCCAGCCAGTCATAGGAGTTTCTGCTGAATTTTAATTGAGTTTCTGCATTCAGCAGTTGCCGAACCAAAGATAAATCACACCCATGATACCCCAGAACAAACTGCGGCAGGGAATTTCTCATTTGGAAACGGCCTCTCTTTTTCGGGATGTTACACCTATTTTTTGCAGAAAGGCCCGTGAAGATTTCGGAGAGCGGGAAAGCTGAGCAAAACATGCCCTTACTTCCCGCGCGGATATGGAAGTTCCTTTGGCTGCGATTGTCTTTTTTTGCATGTCAGCAGTTTTTACCATAATAAACCTCCAAAGATTTCCTACTTTGACAATAATATACTTTCCAAGAACAAAAAATCAAATGATATAGAATTATTTCAAAAGCAAGACAGGAAGTTTTTATATCTGTATATCCTTAATCTACGGTCGAAATTCTTTCGCCGTCAATGAGGCGATTTCCTTGTAATGTTTTTTATTGGCACTGCAAAGAGTCATCGTATGCTCACAGGCAGTCGCAAAAATCAAAGCATCAGCGAGTCCCATGCCGGATTTTAAACAGAATTCCTCCATGAAAACGGTCGCCCGAAGCGAGATGTTTTCATCAATCGGCACGGTTTGAAAGCCCAGCGAGGACAGAAAATCCTTGATCAGCTTTTGTTCGGCCTTATTTCGTGCTCCCTGAATCAGCTCCATGTATGTGACGGCGGAAATGAAACGGTCTTCCGCACCGTCAATCACTGCCGCCGCCTTCGGATTGCCGCGCAAGGCCCAGATCAACACATCGGTATCGAAGAGCATCAGAAACTCCTCGGCTTACGAAGTTCGCGAACATACGCGGAAACATCCTGCATATCTTCACGGTCGGCCCACATGCCGAATGCCGCAAGGTCGGCTGCTTTTATCTTCCTGGCCTGCTTTTCGCCGGCAGGTACGATAACCGCCATCTTGCGGCGGCGGCGAGTCAGCGTCACACGCTCATTGCGTTCGAGTGCCGACATGACTTTCTTCATATTTTTTCTCAGATCAAGGATACTTGCTTCCATTGCATACCTCCAAAGTGTACATGACAACTATACACTTTATTGATAAAAAATCAAGAGAATATTCTTCTCAAAGTTAATCTCTTCGACATTGGATATCTATGCAGCATCAAAAATATAAGATACAACCCTTTATCTATCATTCCTCCGGCGCAAAGCGCCGGGTGGTTGGTCTGCGAAGCGAGGAATTTCCCGGCCATGCGAGGTGAGCCGGGAAATTCCCGACGGAATATCCTCAACGCAAAAGAAGGAAAGCAGAACATGAACACGAAACTTCCCGTCAGTCGAATTCAGTGTGAACCGGACCGTACCTACAACAAAGCGGATGACATGCACCTGCGTGCGAGCATCAGGAGCCGGCTGGACAAAGGCCTGAAGCCGCTGCTGCAGCCGGTCGCGCTGAAGAAGCTGGAAAACAATCCCGATTACGATTATGCGGTGGACGACGGCCGCCGCCGTTTTCTGGCGCTGCTCGACTTCAAATTCACGGAACTCGAACTCGGTCAGGATGCGATCCTGATCGACGGCGATTCGGAAATCAACGCCTATCTGGCGAACCAGCACACGAACCTCTCGCTGGCGGAAGAGATCGCCAAACTTTATTCCATGCGGGAAAAATTCCCGACGCTGGACGGCCTCGCCGCGGAGATCGGCCACTCTCCGAGCTGGGTGGCGCGCCGGCTCAATCTGCTGAATCTTTCCGAACTCTGGAAGAAGGCGATGGAGGGCAAGACCTTCGGCTATATGACGGTTTCGCACTACGAAACGATCGCGACGTTTCCGCCGGAGATTCAGGATAATATTTTCGATTACATCCGCGGCGTCGAGGGCCGGGAGTTGAAAACCATGAGCGTACGCAAATTCAGCGAAACGCTGTATGACCGGTTTGCCACGCTGCTGTCGAGCCTGCCGTGGCCGGAAGAAGGGTGCGGCGAATGTCCGGCCTGCCGGGAACGCCGGGATTCCGGCTTTCTGTTCGCCAATCTGCTCCCCGAACCGCGCTGCATGAACCGGGAATATCTGGAAAAAAAGCGCAAGGAATATGTGGCCGGCCTTGCCGCACAGGAGCCGGAGACGGTTCTTGTTTCGCAGAAGTACCACACTCAGGAAGAGGATGACCAAAAAGATGATGAAGATCCATTGGCGGGAAATCCGGTTCTCGGTCCCGGCGACTGGCGCGAAACCGACAAACCGGAGGAAGGTGTTCCGGCGATCATCGCGGACGGGCCGCGCGCGGGAACGAAAATCACGATCCAGCGCCCGAAAGCCTCTGAGGAAGCCGCTCCGAAAAAGAGCAAAACGCTGGCCGAGCGCAAGGAAGCGAAGATGCGCCAGCGCAAACGCAAGGCCATCGACATGCTGATGACCGCGATCAGGGATGGCAAAGCTGCGACTCCCTCCCGGACCGCGATTTACCTGATGATCGCCTGCAAAGGGACCAAGCCGGCCTGCGGCAGCCAGTTCGACTATAAAACGAAAAAGCATGTCAATGCAGCCGGCCTGCCGGACAAAATTCAAAGCTACTGCTCCCTCGATGCGCGGGAACTGACCGCCTCCGGACAGCTCGACGATCTGCTCTGGAACCGGGTCTGCGAAAATATCTTTTCCGAACTCACCTATGGGCAGAGCGGCCCCGAAGAACCGCGCTGGCAGGAAGCGGAGCTGATCGCGGGGCTGGTACAGTTCGATCTGGCCAAGGCACTTGAAGAAGCAACCGCCCAGTTGCCCGATCCGAAAGCCTGGGAGGCGTTGGCCAAAGCCGAGGCGAAACAGTCCGTGCCGAAAGCGGCCTGAGGATCGAATCCGGTGTTGATTTCACCTTGGAAACGCCGCTCCGCCGCCGAAAGGGCGGACGGGCGTGCGTTTCGTCAGTGAAAGGTGAAATCAACAACCAACTACAGGAGGTGCAGAATGGGTACGAAAATCAATGAAATGACCATGACGGAGATCGTGAACCGCGCGGTGGAGCTCGGCTTCCCGATGCGCAAAGCGAAGGGCGAAGTGTATTTCCACTGGAACAGCTCGCGCGAACTGAAAGCCTACCAGTTCGTTCTGGAACATGATCCGGAACTGGCGGATGAGGATGACGACTATCCGGACGACGCGGCGTGAGGTGAAATCATGCAGGATATCTATCAGGAAATCACCGACCGGATGATTGCCGAACTCGAAAAGGGCAGGATTCCGTGGCATTGTCCGTGGCGCCCGGCAGAATGGCGTCACCGCAATCTGATCAGCGGGAAACCTTACCGCGGAATCAATGCGATTCTGCTGGCGATGAGTCCGTATGCTTCGCCGTTCTGGCTGACCATGCGGCAGCTCCGGAAACTCGGCGGCGAACTGCGTCCGAACGAGGGAGGCACGGCTGTCGTATTCTGGAAACTGTTTGAGAAAGACGAGGACACCGTATTGCCGGTATTGCGCTTCTATACCGTTTACAATCTTGAGCAGACGCATGGTATTCCGGCGAAGCGCATTCCGCAGCTTCCGCCACGGGCAATCATCGAATTCAATCCGATCGAAGCCGCCGAGGAGATCATCGCAGGGTATGAGGACTGCCCGCCGATCATCCACGGCGGCAACAGCGCCAGCTACAACCCGTCACTGGACCGGATCAGAATGCCCAACCGCGTCCAGTTTGAGAATGAGGAGGAATACTACAGTACCCTGTTTCATGAAGCCACGCATTCGACCGGACACAAATCCCGGCTGAACCGCCCCGGAATGGAACACATCAGTTTCGGCAGCGAAATCTACTCCAAAGAGGAGTTGATCGCCGAAATGGGCGCCGCATTCCTCTGTACGCAGACCGGAATCGAACACGCCACAATCAAAAACTCCGCCGCCTACATCCAGAACTGGCTGGAACATCTGCGTAACGACAAAAAGCTGGTACTGCAGGCCGCCCAGAAAGCTCAGAAAGCAGTGGATTACATTCTCAAGCCTGTTCAAACGCAGGAGAAAGCCGCATGAAAACTTTCCGAAACTGGATAGCAACGGCCATGTCATTGACTTCTTTCCTCAAACCGGGTGACGAGGTCGATCAGGAGATGGCCGACTACTTCATCAATGCAGTCCCGCCGAAAACCATGACCACCGACTTGATTCAGCTCGGAGAACCGCACGATCACTTCCGGGATCAAGACCGGAAATACCGCCCGGTCTTTGCCACGTTGAAACGGCAGGGAGAAAAATGGTTTTATGCCGGGATATGTTTTTCCGACCAGTCCGAGCCGGCCCGTCACCATCTTTTCGTAACGCTGGAATCCGAAGTGCCGGATTTCGGATTCAAATACTATCGGAGTCTATGCAATCCCAAGCTCCAATATTTGCGGGACCGGTTCGGATATTGGCATGGGCTGGATTCCACCGGCAAGCCGGACGGCCCGCTGAAGGCTGGAATCGTAGTTCATATCTGTAACGCTGACGGGACACAGATTTCAGAAGAAACCACTCAGCAATGGGAAGTATGACATGGGATAAATTTATACTCTGACGGAGCACTGTCCGGAATGCGGCGGTAACGAAATTCAGGTCATCGACCGCATCCTGAACGAGGAAACTCGCGAATATGAAAACCGCTGTATCTGCTGGTCGTGCGGACACGACTGGCACAAAACAGCAGAAAACAAAGAGGGCTAATTCCATGTATGCAATCTGGAACATCAAAGCAAGTGATATCGCCGCCGAATTGAATCGGTGCAGGACTTACGAGGAGCGGGAGATTATCTCCGCTGCCGAAAAACTCGGCTATACCTGTATCGAAGAAAACGGCGATATGCTTGAAGCCATAGCCCCCAATGGAGACCGTACAATTATCGCTGAACAATAAATTACTCAAAAGGAAATATCACAATGAGTTATGGCTCTGCTTACAGCTCGCTGTTTGTTATTTGCAAAACAGTGAAGCAACGGGATGAACTGCTGGCTTGCTTTCAAGAAGAGAAACCGGGTCAGGGAGAGTTTACTGCCGAGCAGCTTTCTGAAAGTTCGCCTCTGTGTATCGACATCGATTTCCCCTCAAGTGAAGTATCGCGCAATCTCGACAATTATCTTCTAGAACTTGATCGCTGGCTTTACGAAAATTTCAACCTCCATCTGCAAGGCCATTGGCAGTTGGAGGTTGATGACGGCGATTTTCGATGTGAAATCGCGGAAGGAAAAATTTCCGATGCCGCGTTGAACTGGCTGAACGCTTATACGGTGGAACAGATCAATGACATCCGCAGATATGCCGAAAATATGTATCTGCCGGAATCCACATCTGTGTCTGATGATCCGGTGTTCATCTGCCCGAGCTGCAAGACGAGATCAATCGAAGTCGTGATGACCGACTGCATCGTTTCGGAAGAAATCCATTATCAAAATGGCGAACTGGTTTATGGTTTTCCGAAAATCCATGACAGTCTGAACTCTCATTACCAATGCAGCAACTGCGGATGGCGGCTCCCCGTCACGCCCAATCCAGTTGACGATGGCGTCTTGGAAAAGTGGCTGCGGCAGCGACCGCAAACTCCGGATGCTTTTCCGGACTATGCAGAGGAGATGCTCAAGCTCATCCGGAAGACTGGGCATCAGGCGGTAAAATTCTGTAACTGGCGGTTGGACCTGAAAGCGAAACGAAGTATGCCGCCCTTTTTCCTGCCGGGGCTCTGCCCGACAGCCTATCCGGATGCCGATCCGTCGCTGGATGACGACCTGCGGATGATCTGCCAAGATTTCGTTCGCCATGCTCTTGCCTCCGAATGCTGTCAGGAAGCACCGCTCGACAAAACTATCTACACAGCTTCCAATATCAGCGAGCTGGAACAGTAAACGAAGAAGTATAGAAGCAATCGTCTCAGCAGGTAGGAAAAACTACCTGTTTCAGGCAAAATAAACGCATTGGAGGTTACCGATGGAACCGACAGTCAATCATATCCTGTTTCTATACTGGAATCATCAGATCAGCCGGGAACAGACACTTGAATATCTGGCTGATATTCCCACAAATATTCTGGCGGAATGGATCGACGATCTCGTCAATCGCGTCAGCGAAGCAATGTCGCTCGCGACTCTCGCGGATCGTCTGGATTACCCGGATGGGCGCCCGCTTCCGACCGTAAATATTCACGAGCGGATTCTTGAGGCAGCCAAACGCTTCTGTTTCAAAGGCTCCATCAAAAACTGGACGGCAGGCATGACCATGAAAGCCCGCGATGAAGGGCTGATTGAAGATTACGAATACTGGACCGCCGAGCGAATTGCCAATGATATGGCGAAAAAAGCCCGGATTGGGAAACGCAAACTTTATTAAATTAAAAAAGGTATAAGAAATGAACCACTGGCGAATCATTCATCCGCAAGTCATACACTGGAATACCTTCGAACGAGGTTCTCCAATAATCTTGAATAGTTGTACCTTTTGTGGAATTTTCCAGTAAAGTTTCTATATTTTTCAAGGATTAGCTATTGCTTTTTTGAAAAAAATTTGGTATAATAATCAATGTCAGAGGTGGATAGCGTTTCCACCATTTTATTATTACCAACCCCTTAATTTGGGAGGTGCAAATGACTTTTGCACGACTTTCGCGGGGCCTGACCATTGGTCTGGCCGCAATCATGGGAACTTTCAGTTGTTGGGGAGCGGAACAATTGAGCTTTCGTTCATCACCGATGACGGCGGGTAAGGCTTCGCTGAGCGAAAACGGCTATATTGTGAGCCGGGAGCTGGGCGGAGCCAATTTTTCTCCCGAACTGCGGTATCCGGTGCAGTTGATCTACCGTTCGGATTCGGCGGATGCGGGGCTGTTCGGCACTTCGTGGCGCAGCCCGCAGCTCGAAAGCTCGGCGATCCCGGAAAAGGACGGCGTGCTGTGGACGACTCCGTGGGGAGAGAAAATCCGCTTCTTCGCCAAGACCAAAGACAAAGACACCCTCGACCTCTACAAAGACGCGATGAAGGGGCCGAAACCGTACTTTTCGCCATATTCGGAGTGGGAAGCCGACGGCAAAGAGGGGAACTGGATTTTCTACGGCAAGCGCACGCTGCAGGGCTGGAAACTCGCCTATCGCGACGCGAAACTGATCGCGATTACGGCTCCGTCGGGGCGTAAGATCGAGTTCGGCTACTACGACGGCCGCCCGACGGCGGTGACGCAGGACGGCAAGGCGTTTCTGGAGCTGAGCTACGACGGCAATCTCGTCAAGGAGTTGAAGATCAACGGGGTAGCGCACCAGCTCACCTACGCTTCGGGCAAACTGCTGGTGCTGCCGGAGACGGTGAACGGCAAGGCGGCGGAACTGATGCGCGCGCGGCTGACCGCGATCGCGTCGGCCCAAGTCGCTCCGGTGCAGTTCGGTTATGACAAGGACGGCTATCTCGCTCTTATCAAACAGGATAAGTTCGTTGACCGGATCGCGGTGGAACATGAAACCGAGGCGCAGCGGCTGAACTACCTGAAAGCGGTCGCCGAAAAGCAGAAGCCGCAGCGGGTCGCGGTGGCGGGCCGGATCAAGGCGGACCGTTTCTTCAACTACCGCTATCTCTCGGACAAGCCGGGGCAGCTGGTGCTGACCGACTGGGCGAAACGTGAGGCGAAATTCGACTACAACGCCGAGACCGGCATTTTCAAAACGACCGGCTTCAACGGCCTGACGCAGACGATCTATTACTTTAAGCGTTATGATGTTGCGTACAACGGCAAGGTACGCCAGATCGTGGACGGGCGCGACCGGGTGGTGGTCAGCTACCGCTACGACAAGCTGACCGGGCAGGTCAGCCGGATCCGCGACATCGCGGGCAACGAAATCTACTTCACCTCCAACAAGCAGGGCGAGGTGGAACTGGTCGAGCGCCGCGCGGCGAACCAGCTCAAGCGCGAACCGGTGGCGGCGTTCCGCTACGATGCGAAACGCAACCCGATCGCGAGTATGCAGTTGGACCAGTCCGGCAAGCCGGCGGTCGAAACCCGCATCCGCTACAACGCGTACAACCAGCCGACCAACGTAAGTAACGGACAGAGCGAGACTTCGATCGTATACAACCGCAACGGCTATCCGAGCCGGGTCGGCAATGTGTTTGAACAGTTCACCAACTTTGAATACGACCGCTACAACCGGCTGATTTCGGCGACCGCGCCGAACGGCGTGACCACGAAATACGTGTACGACGAGGCCGGACGCATCGCCAAACTGGCGCGTCTTGACGGCGAAGAACTGTTGAGCAGTTTGGAAATCGCGTACAACGCGCAGGGGCTTCCGGCGCAGTACCGCGACCACAAGGGGCGGGTCAAGTCCGCTGAATACAACGAGTTGGGCAAGGTGGTCAAAGAGTTCCTGCCCAACGAAACCAGCGTTGAATATCTGTACGACAGCATCGGCCAGCTCGCCAAAGTGCTGGACCAGAACCGCCATGAGATCAACTTCAACTACAACGGCTTCGGCCTCGCCGCCAAGCGCACCGCCGAGAACCAGCTGACCAGTTATCTGCACGACAAAAACGGGATGCTGAGCACGGTGATTTCGCGTTTCGCGGACCAGAAACAGGCCGACCGCAAGATCGGTTATGAATACGACGACTGCGACCGGTTGGTCAAGGCCGACTACGGCAAAGGACAGGTCGAAACCTTCCAGTACAACAGCTGGGGCAAGCTGACCGCCAGCGCCAAGGTTGATGCAAGCACCAAGCGCAGCGCGACTTACGCTTACGACTACTTTGGTCGGATGGTTGAGAAAGTCGAAACCGCCGCTGAAAACGGCAAGGAAAGCAAGACGGTCAGCCGCTATGCGTACAATGAATACGGACAGCGCACCAACCGCGTGACCACCGCCGACGGCGTGACCTTCAGCGAAAAACGCGAATACGACGAATTCGGGCGGCTGGCGAAGATCGTATCCGGTTCCGACACGGTCGCTTATGCGTACAACACCAGGAACCAGCTCGTGACCCGCACCACCAACGGTATCGCGGTCCGGTACAGTTACACCAAGCTCGGCCAGCTCGCCGCCAAGAGCATCGCGGGCATGGAGGATACCGCAAGCCTGAAGTATTTCTACGACAAGGACGGCACGATCAGCGGCCGCGAAGTCGGCGGCGTGAAACAGAGCTATAAGTACGACAAAATCGGCCAGTTGCTCGCGGTCATCGACCCGGCGGGCAAGGAGGTCGAGAAATACGTCTACGATCCGGCGGGCAACATCCTGAGCAAGACCGTCGCGGGCAAAACCACGACCTACACCTACGACAAGGCGAACCAGCTGGTCAGCAGCAAGAACGCCGACGGCAAGGTCACGAAGTACGAATACGACGCGGCGGGGCGCATGACCAAAGAGGGCGAAAAGACCTTCGCCTACGGCTGGCTCGACAAGGTGATGCAGGTTGCCGAAAACGGCAAGACCACGCAGGCGTATACCTACGACATCAGCGGCCAGCTCGCCACCGCCGACTACGGAGACAGTAAAGAAGCCTTCCTGTGGGACGGCCTCGCGCTGCTGAGCCGCAACAACCTGAAATACGTGAACGAACCCGCCGTGACCGGAGGCAATCCGATTCTCGCCGGAGACAAAATGCTCTTCGACGACATGCTCGGCAACACCCTCGGAGTAAAAGACGGAGAGAAGTTCAGCGCCATCGACCGTGACGCCTTCGGAGAACTGAAACCCGGCGAAAAGCCCAATCTCGCGGTAAACTTCTTCACCGGCAAGCCCGAAATCGACGGCCTCGGATACAGCTTCCTGTTCCGCAACTATCGCGCCGATCTCGGCAAGTGGCAGACCACTGACCCGCTCGGTTATCCCGATGGATGGAACAATCTCGCCTATTGCAACAATCAAGCTTTTCTTACAGATCCTTTAGGTTTAAGTAGTTTTGATGATTATGATCTTTCACAACTCTCTTCTAAAGATTATGGCTTTGTGAAACACTTCTATACTGGAGATGGTGCAAGTGTGACGCTCAGTCAAATGGGAGTATTTTCTGCCATCAAGAAGGAAATTGATAAACAAGGAATTCTTGATCGTTTTAAAAAGCAAACTGATGATGTTGCTCGTGGCATGGCAGAAAGATTTGATTACAATGGGCCGTTTTCAAATTCATTTAATAATTCCTATAATTTCATTGATGCCTCCTATTCTATCGGTAGTGCTGTCCTGTCTGGAGCTTTTTCTGGAAATATGACAACCTATTTGCTTGACGACGGCAAAAAAATGTACAGTTGGTCAGGAACTGTGACTTTAACTTTTAGCGATGAATTTACTGATCCACTTAGCATAATTGAACATACATATGGAAGTTCTACCTCTCCCAATGCACCAGATTGGTTGGTCAGTATTGCAAATTTGGGGGGAGATGGTTTTCATGTTGGCGAAGTATGGGAAGTTACAATGTCTGGAGGTGGAATTATCGAATGAAGAAACCAATATTTACATTATTGATAAGTTTGCTATGCGCTTGCTATCTTGCAGGTTGTTCTGACAATACTCTTAATATTGAACTTCCGTATGGATATGAACTCCATTCTGATGTTCATGGGACTTATATCACCGGTAAATCTGTTGCAAGATATCCAACCACAGGAGATATCATAGGATTCATGCTGAATTCTGAGTATTTCTATGGGTGGAACTCACCAGATAGTCAATTCTTTATTTTGCATCTATCTTCAGGAGCTATATCTACCTTTAATAGTTTCAGCCAATATCGCAATGCTTTGATGAAACTTGATATAATTGCTCCTTCAATGGATCAAGAATTGACAATTGCAACATTTCTTTCAAAGGGATTAAAAGAAATTAATAAGCAATTGCAAACAAATGAAATACAAATTAAACATGTAGGTCACAAAAGGTATAAAGTCCAAGTAGATAAATAGGTCAGGAGGAAGAGGTAAACAATATTGTCAAAAAATATAGTTCCTTAAACTAGATTGGGCAGTAAAACACGTAAGATAATCAAACTTCAGGCATGTAAAATGTTCCAACTATTTTACATGCCTGTTGGTAATTATATGCAAATAGACAGCTTGAGTTAACCAATTTTATTTATAGGTGATATTGCCTTCTTGGTCACAAAAGGTATTTTCCGGCTTCCCGGAGAGCAAACGGTTTCATGTCGCCGCGAAATTTCTCAATAAACTTTTTGGCCACAACCGGAAATTGCTTTGACAATTCACGCACATGCCAGGCAACCGCTTTCTGAATGAACCATTCCTGTTCTTTCACCAGCTTTTCCGCCCAATCCATCGAAGGGAGCGGATTTCCCCCTTCTTTCAGCCGGTGGAGCGTGAAAGTCAGGCAGGCGCGCCGAACCCACATATTCCGGTGAATCAGCCATTCTTTTTCCATGACATTCAGATATCCCGGTCTCTCTTTCAGCACTTTGGCCGCGGCATGAATCAACGAATCAGCCATCGCCCACGCCTGGAAGTTTTCCTTATACCGGTCCAGACGTTCCCAGACGGCATCCATATCTTTGACGGCTTTCTGTTCCAACAGCTTTCCGACAGCGACGTATGCTTCATGGCATCGCAACGCCCACAAACCGTCACACAAAACAAGGATATCCACCTCGGAATGCGAAGCGGCAAACTCCTTGGCTGCTTTCGCAATCACAGGCACACGGACGCCCAGATATCGGTAATCCGCCTTGTGATATTTTCGCATGGCTTCCGCTTCTTCCGGCGAAGCGGATTTCTCAAGTTCAGCCATGAATTCGTCAGCCAGACATATTTCAGGTGTCGGCTCCAGCGAAACATGGGCAAAGACCTGCGGAGAAAGTTTCAATACCGGAACTCCATTACGGAGGCTGACGGAAACGTTTTGAATTCCCAATGTCGTTTTCGGAAAGAGGAGGCGTTTCCGTTCCCGCAGCCGGGCAACGTCTTTCTGAATCATTTCCCGGGAAGCATCATCCAGCGACCCGAGTTTACCGGCATAATCATTGAAGCTCAGATCCTGCGAGATTTCCATATCCC
>OJMH01001417.1_pt1 | contig 24175 bp, 22 predicted proteins | sample 1597111 | NCBI WGS metagenome assembly OJMH01 (sample SAMEA2452115, study PRJEB22498) | human gut metagenome | reverse complement strand
CCGCTGCCGCCGGGATTGATGCGGGCACAGAACTTCCACAACACCCGGCGATCGGTCTGCGGCCCCAGCCAGGCCATCGGCAGCCAGCAGAGCGTAGTCAGCCCCACCGCCGCCGCCGTCTGCTGCCAATCGCTCAACGGACAGCTCTGCCAGCACCGGAACAGCCCGGCAAAGATAAAACTGGCCACCATCGCCATGATTTCGCAGGAGGCGTTGATCCGCCACCAGAACCAGCGCAGCATGAACAGCAAACCGGTGCCGGCGCCGATCGACAGAATCAGTTGAAAATTATCGACAGCCGACGAAAGCTGCAGGGCGACCACCCCGGCGATCACCATCAACAGCACGGTGAACAGCCGGCCCATCCAGACCAATTCGCGCGCCGACGCCTGCGGCCGGTAAAAACGTTTCCAGACATCATTGACCAGATAACTCGCCCCCCAGTTCAGGTGGGTCGAAATCGTCGACATATACGCCGCGATCAGGCTGGCCAGCACCAAACCGATCCAGCCGGCCGGCAAACGGGTCAGCATCAGCGAATACGCCACATCGTGAGAGACCTGATGTTCCGGCAGCGTGCCGCCCAGCGCCGCCCGGATCGCGTTCAAATCGGGAAATACCACCAGCGAGGCCAGCGCCACCAGAATCCACGGCCAGGGCCGCAGCGCATAATGCGCGACATTGAAGAAAAGGGAGGCCGCCACCGCGTGATTTTCATTTTTCGCCGCCAGCATCCGCTGCACCAGATAACCGCCGCCGCCCGGCTCCGCGCCGGGATACCAGATGCTCCACCAGGTGATTGCAAACGGGACGATGAACAAGGTGATCAGCGCGTCGGCGCCGGAGTAGCCGAACGCCTCCAGCCTCCGGGCGTCCTCCGCCGACGCGGTCATTTTTTCCAGCAGCCCGGAAAGGCCGCCCACTTCCGGCTGCTTCAGCGCGAAATACGCCGCACCGAACGCGCCGACCATCGACAGGATGAACAGCACGAAGTCGGTGATCAGCACGCCCCGGAAACCGCCGATCGAACTGAACAACACCGTGGCGGTCATCGCGAACAAGACACTTTGCCACGGCGCCAGGTTGAGCATTGCCCCGCCGATCTTGATGGCGGCCATCGACACCGAAGCCATGATCAAAACGTTGAAGAGCAAACCGAGGTAGACCGCCCGGAAGCCGCGCAGAAACGCCGCCGCCCGGCCGCTGTAGCGCAATTCGTAAAACTCCAGGTCGGTGACCGTGCCGGAACGGCGCCATAATTTCGCATAGAGAAACACCGTCAGCATCCCGGTCGGCAGCATGCACCACCACGACCAGTTGCCGAAGACGCCGTAGCGGCGGACGAAATCAGTCACCAGATTGGGCGTGTCGGTCGAAAAGGTGGTGGCCACCATCGAAAAGCCCAGCAGCCACCACGGCATGTTGCGGCCGCCGAGGAAAAACTCTTCCTGACTTTTCGAGGCGACTTTAGCAACAACAATCCCGATGAGAATCGTCAACGCGAAAAAGCCGCCGATGATCCACCAATCCAGTATAGTCAGATGAATGTTCAATTGTTTCCTCCCGTCGTCTGGTTCGTTTCATTCAAGCAGTCCGGTTCGCCGGCGGAATAATAATGCACGCCGTCCAGCCGTTTCCACTCTCCCCGGGTAAAGTCCGGCACTTCGACCGGCGCATTGCCCAGTTCAATGGACTTTTGCGACAATTCCACCAGCGAACTCCACTCCGCCGCGTCGTAGACGTCCTGGTCCAGCGGCAGGCCGTGGTTGAGACAATAGATCAACCGGTAGTCCATGATGAAATCCATGCCGCCGTGGCCGCCGACCCGGCGGGCCTCTTCGCCGATTTCCCGGCTGAACGGATGTTCGTAACGGCGAAACAGTTCTTCCCGGGCTTCCCCGGCAAGGAACGCATGGGCATTCGGCTCCAGCGCCACCCCTTCCACCGGATATTTCTGGGCGAAACCGCCGGTGCCGGAAACCAGGAATCTCCGGTCATAGGGACGCGGACTGGTGACATCGTGCTGAATGAGCATGGTTTTGCCGTTGGCGGTGTGGATCAGCGTCGTATTCATATCCCCCAGTTTCGGTGTCTCCTGATTGAACCGGGAATCGGCCGGAAATTCCCGCGCCGCATAGGCGGACATGCCGAACTGGCCGGTGGACATCGACACCAGCCGTTCCATCCGGTCGCCGCGATGGATGTTCAGCACATGGGCGACCGGGCCGATGCCATGGGTGGGATAAAGGCAGCCGTTACGCTGCTTCGACAGCTCATACCGCCAGTGATTCCAATAACCGTGATACTGGTAATCCCGCAAATCGTGAATATAGGCGCCCTCGACATGGACAATTTCCCCCAGCACGCCCTGCTGCGCCATGTTCAGGACCGTCAGTTCGAAGAAGTCATAGTTGCAATTTTCCAGCATCATACAGTGCCGCCGGGTCCGCTCCGAAGTGTCCACCAGTTGCCAGCACTCCTCAATCGTCAGTGCCGCCGGCACCTCCACGGCGACATGCTTGCCGTGCTCCATCGCATAGACCGCCAGCGGCGCATGCAGACCCCACGGCGTACAGATATAAACCAAATCGACGTCGTCGCGCCGACAGATTATTTTCCAGTCTTCCGCGCCGTCATAGAAATCCACTCCGGGAACCCCGGCCAGGATTTTCTTCGCTTCCGCCAGGTTCTCCGGCGCCACATCCGCCACCGCCACGGTTTCCGCCCCGGACAGATAGCGAAAACGGCGCACCGCATCCAATCCCCGCGCCCCGACGCCGACAAAGGCGACCCGGACTTTTTCCAGCGGCTCACAACGCATCGCCAGAGCCGATCGCTGCCCGGCCTCCCGTTCGGGCACCGGAAACGCATAGACCGGCGGCAAATCCGCACCGACAACCGCCAGGCGGAGCCCCCAGAGCATCGCGCATAACCATACCAACCGCCAACCACTGACCAATTTCATCGCATCTCCTTCCGTGTTGATTGCCGTTCCGGCCATTCGGGCTCTTCCCCCTCCGTCCCCCCACCGGCAAATCTGCCGGAACCTCGTTACATGTTATATCGTATTCCCCGGAAATCCCAATGAACCAACGACGCCATTCGGTGTGCAATGATTCAATCCCCACCATAATTTACAGGGAAAAAAACGCTTCCGGCACCCACGACTCAATCGCCACCGAACCGCCAGACCATCGCAATGACTTTGTAATGATCCCTTCGATGAAAATTATAGCAAACTCCAGCGCAAAAGTCAATTCCTTCTTCATGAAAATCGTCCATTTCGCTTTTTCACTGTGGCGGAAAACCGACCGGCGGAAGCGTCCCGTCTTCGGCCGATGGAAGAAATTGCACTATAATTTCCTGCGCCTGCGCGAGGGCCGTCCCTGCCGAAAATTGCGCCGGCCGCGATCCGGACCGCAGCCGGCGTTCGAACGGATCAGATTGCCGGCGTGGCGGAATTTTTCAGCGCAGCAGCCTGATTTTCCAGTAAATCGGCGAGGACGGAATTGCCGTATTGCTCGAGGACCGCCGCCACGCCCAGCGCCAGGGCAATCATGTCCGAACGGTTCAGCGTCATGTACAGCATTACTTCGGAAAGCTTCACGCTTTCGCCGTTACGATCCCGGCTGTCGCCGGTTTCGATTCCCCGGCCCTCGCTGCCGACGATGTTGAGCCCGAACGGCCGGCCGGTTTCCAGCGCAATCTGGTCGAAAGTGAGGTTGATGTAGCCGGAACGGGTGTGAATTTTGTTTTCGACGGAATGCATGGTTACTCTCCTTCAGGTTGTAAGGCGTTCAATTTCGTTTCGAGCCGGGTTTTGCGGAGCCGATATTCATTTTCAATCAGTTTGAATTCGGTTTCCAACAACTCCAGCTCCTCCAGCAACTCCAGTTTGGCTTTGGCCTGTTCGATTTGTTGACGCGTCGCAGTCATCTTTTCCTGGCTCCTTCATTTTGGATGACACCGTTTTTTGTTTTACTTAGTTATACAAACAGGTCGAGCATCCTCCAGTCCGCCTGAAAACGCTTCCGGTTCCGGAATTATATGTATAACATAATTAAACAAAATATAATTTCAAATTTTTCCGATAAAAAAGTAGATTTTTTTAAAATTTATTATATATTGTTATATAAATCATACAATAACGACAGGAGACCCCGATGAAAATATCCGGCAGAAAGCTGCACTATCAGCGGCTGATTCGCAATATCACCCAGGAAGAGCTCGGCCGGCGGCTCGGCGGCATCATCAAGCAGAACGTCTCGTTGTGGGAAAAAGGGAAAAAAGCGATTCCGGTCAAATATTATCCCAAGCTGGAAGAAATTTTCGGGCCGGCGATTTTCGAGGCGGAAGCCATGCCGGAGGCGGTGTCCGCCGAGTCCGCAGCCCCCCCGGCGGCCCCGGACACCATCCGGAATACACCGGAATTGCGGGAATTCATCAAAGATGCGATGATGGCCCGCGGCATCCTCTCCGCCCAGGAACTCAAGCGGCAGATCGGTTACGACAGCACGCACAGCATCGAACGATTGCTGAGCGGCAAACTGAACTGGTTTCCCGATGTGCTTTCGGCGGTATTCGACGGCCTCGGCCTCCATCAGGACAATGCGCCGATTTCACCGGCCGAACGGGAATTGCTGGCGCCGGAAGGCATTTACAATCACGGCGGCATGCTGATCCGGCCGATTCCGGTGGTCGATTGGGCCAATGCGGCCGGCCACATCGAATTGCTTTGCGGCGATGAGCAGGCGGTCCTGGCGCATTGGGATCCGGTGCAGACCGAGACCGTGCCGGCGCCGATGGGCACCCGGCGCCACACCCAGGCATTCCGGGTGACCGGGCAGTCGATGGAACCGACCATCCTGGACGGTGAAATCATCTTTTGCGAGCAGCGCTTTACGCTGGAAGAGATCGGCAACGGCAAAATCGTCGTCGTCAAATTCGGCGACTGCGCCAAATATCCGGACTGTATCGTCTGTAAACGTTATCGCCGGGTCGGCGAAATCATCCTGCTGACCAGTGACAATCCGGCCGGCAAGGAGTTTGAAATTTCCGCCGGCGACATTGCCTGGATCGGCAGCGTTTCCGGCAAACATTGTGAATTTTAAACGTCGTGCGAACGACACAACCATTGAAACCGGGAGCAGAAATGAAATTACAGGACAAAGTTGCCGTCATTACCGGAGCCGGCAGGGGAATTGGCCGGGCGACCGCCGAATTATTCGCCCGGGAAGGCGCCCGGGTGGCGGTGGTCGACCGCGACCGGCCGGCCGGCGAGGCGACCGTTCAAGCCATCCGGCAGCACGGCGGCCGGGCGTTTGGGATTTGCTGCGATGTCGGAAACGGCCGGCAGGTCGGCGAGGCGTTACAGGCGGTGCTGCGGGAATACGGCACGGTCGACATTCTGGTCAACGACGCGGCGGTCCAGTTGAACAAACCGCTGCTGGAAACCAGCGATGCCGAATTCGAAGAGGTGATCAACATCAATCTGACCGGCGCTTTTCGCTTCCTGCGCGATGCCGCCAGAATCATGATCGACCAGCGGAAGCCCGGTGTCATCGTCAATTTCTCTTCGACATTTGCCGTCGTCGGTTCGCCGGGCTACCTGGCTTATCACGCCTCCAAGGGCGGGGTCGCCTCGCTGACCCGCGCCGCCGCTGTCGCTTTATTGCCGTACGGAATCAGGGTGAACGCCGTCGCGCCCGGCACGACCGAAACGCCCGGCTTATATGACGGCGCCCGCGATACCGGCGACCTGCAAAAGGGGCTGGAAAGCTTCAAGGCCCTGCAGCCGCTGAAGCGCTTCGGCCGACCGGAGGAGATCGCCCGGGTGGTGCTCTTCCTGGCCAGTGACGACGCCAGCTTTGTCGTCGGGGCGAATTGGCTGGCCGACGGCGGTTATACGATCGTCTGAACGACCGGAATGCGGTCCAAAATAAAGTTTCGGTTGTCTTTAATGAAAAGTATGCTATAGTAAACTTCTTTAAGCGAGGGAAATTTTGGTGGCATAGCATGTGGTGCTGGAAACAGTTGGGCCGGGTAGTGGTCCTGATAATGGTCTTTGGCCTGGCGGTATTCATCTGCAGTCAGTATTATGACTGCTGGGTGGAAGAAAACAACTCCTTTCACCGCTGGACTCTGGGACTGTCGCTGCTACTGCTGTTCTGGCCGCTGAGTTATTTTTTCGTCATCGCGATTGCCCGTTATCACTTCTATCGGGAAATTCCGCCCGTTCCGCCGGAAGAGCTGCCGAAATGCACTGTGATCATTCCGGCGTACAATGAAGGCGAACATATTTCCGAAGCGCTCGAAAGCATCTGCCGGAGCAATTATCCGGCCGATAAGTTGGAAATCATCGCCGTCAACGACGGCAGCATCGATGATACGCTGCGCTGGATGCGGATAGCCGCCAACCATTTCAAGGGCCGGATCCGGGTGATCGATTGTCCGGAAAATCATGGCAAGCGTTATGCACTTTACCGCGGTTTCTCCAGCGGCAGCGGCGAAATTTTCATCACCGTGGACAGCGATTCGATGGTCGAGCCGGATGCCCTGGCGCGCATGGTCAGTCCCTTTGTCCGCGATTCGTCGATCGGCGCGGTGGCCGGCAACGTCCGGGTGGCCAATTCCGCCTGCGGCATTTTTCCGCCGATGCTGGATGCCGGTTTCACTTTCGCCTTCGATTTCATCCGCGGCGGCCAAAGTGTGTTCAAAAGCGTCTTCTGCACGCCCGGAGCGTTGAGCGCCTACCGGCGTTCGGTGGTGATGCCGGTATTGACCGGCTGGCTGGAACAGTGTTTCATGGGCCAGCCGGCCGGCATCGGCGAGGACCGGGCGATGACCAATCTGATTTTGAAGCAGGGCTATGGGGTAGTCATGCAGCGTTCGGCTTTCATCACCACCAATGTCCCGGAAAGTTATTGGGGTTTTTCCAAAATGCTGCTGCGTTGGGAACGCAGCAACATCCGGGAAAATCTAAAAATGTACACCTTCATCTTCAAGGACTTCGATTGGCTGGACGCGCGACGCTGGTTCATGCTGTTCACCCTGTTGCAGTATTCGCTGATGACACTGCTGCCGGCCCTGATGATCTGGGGTTCGATTTACAATATTTTCGCCACCCAGGGGGAATTGCTGTTGAGCATCATCGCGATGGCGTTGCTGTGGGCAACCCTGCCGGCGGCAGTCAATCTGCAACGCAATTCCAACCGGCTGATCTGGTACTGTTATTTCTACGGTATTTTTCATGTGCTGACGCTGTTCTGGCTGGTGCCGTACGCGGTGCTGACGGTGCGCAATTCGAACTGGATGACCCGTATGAAGTCCAATTCGGCCGGCAAACTGTGACACGTCCCCCCCCCTGCCGAAGAATCAATGCAGCTCAGCGACTTACCCCGCCGCCCTCAGGAATCCTGCCGGTCATCGGCCAGTTGACGGCTCTCGGTTTTGATTTCCAGCGCCTCGACGTCGATCACGTCCTCTGAAGCCGGCGGTTCGCCCGGACGGGCGGCCGGTTCCGGCGGCCGGCGGCGATGGTTCATGGTCCGCAGCGCCGGCGGAATCAACGGGCGGCCCAGCAGCAGCAGGATCAAGCCGGCGATCAGCAGTACCGGCAGCAGCAGGATGACGACGACGGAAAGCAGAAGACAACTGAACGGGGAAAGATTGCTGCGTAGCTCCATAACGATTTATCCCTCCTGCTGGCGCAAGGCTTCGAACAGCGTGATTGCGACGGAATTGGCCAAATTGAAACTGCGGTGGAATTGACCGCGCATCGGAATCGTCAGCAGGCTGTGCTGATAGCGCTCGTAAAACTCCGGCGGCAGGCCGTGCCCTTCGTTGCCGAAAACCAGATAACAGCCGTCCGGATAACGGCAGTCCCAGAAGGAACGCCGGCCGCGGGTCGACAGAAAGAAGAGCGTTTCCGGCGTGTTGACGGTCAGAAACGCTTCCCAGGTCTCATAGACGTGCAAATCCAGATGCGGCCAGTAATCCATGCCGGAACGCTTCAGATATTTGTCCTCCAGTGAAAAACCCAGCGGCTTCACCAGATGCAGCCGGCTGTCGGTCGAAACGCATAACCGGCCGATGTTGCCGGTATTCTGGGGAATCTCGGGATGAACCAAAACGATATTGAATTGCGCCATGTCATACTTCCAGAATTACTGTATAAGATCTCTGGAATTTACACCGTCAACGGCGATTCGGCAACCCGCATTGTCCGGCGGCATTGGAAAAATGGTGTTTTTAAGCCAGAATCATTCGACTTTCCGCCCGAACCGCCATCAGGTCGGTCAGCGCCCAGACCAGCGCGTCCAGACGGTCCGGACTGCCGGCGTAACGACCCGGCACGTAGCTGCAGAGCTGCTCTTCCAACGCCGGGAAACTGCCGACATGGTGCACCTTCCGCTGTTCGTACAGCGCCGCCACCGGTTCGGCCCGCAGATATTTCCCGCGGGTCGCCCGGACGGCCTGGTAGCTCAAATCGGCGTTGACGCTGCGGAGTGCCAATTCGATCAGGTCGCCGCCGTTGTTGACTTCCCCGATGATCCGGTCGGCCCGGCTGGCGGCGTAAGCGGCGCCGACTGCCCGGGCCCATTCCAGCGGCGTGCCGCGCCGCGACCAGTCGCCCAGTACATAGTAATGGCCGTCCTCTCCCAGTCCGGCGGCGACGATGCCGCTTTCGTCGGCGTCGGCGCCGGAGCTGACGGCCGGGTCGACGCCGACGACGACGCGGCGCAAATCGACCGGCAGTGTTTGCAGCCGGGCCCGGTCGATCCATTCGCGCCGCCACAACGCGCCGGCCAGGTCATCGAGAAACTTTCCCTCCAGGAAACGGGCCCGCTGCCGCCCGGAAAGTCCGCCCAGCGTTTCAGCCAGATAGGCCGGCGGCAGGTTGGCGGCATTGCCGGCCGGGTTCATCAGCAGCGCGGCGTAATTGTCGGGAAACGCCACCGCCTCCCCGGTGGCCGGATCGATTTTGCGGATGAACAACTGATATGTCCAATGCGATTTCCCCGGCGGATTGCAGTCGAAATAAGCGCGGTTGATTAGGGAAGTCCGCTGGGCCAGCCGGGTCATCGCCAGAACGACGGCGGCATAATCCAATTCGGAACATTCGTTGAAATAGATGGTGGCGAATTCCCGGCCGAGAATTTTTTCCGAACGGCTGTCGCGGTCCAGTCCGCCGAACCAGAGTTCCGACCCGTTCGGCAGCTTGACCAATCCGTCGGTCCGGTGTTCCGTCAGATTGAGATGCGGGAAGCACAAGGTCCGGACCTTCGGCAGTGTGTCGGCCAGGATCGACTGCCGGACCGTATTGCCGTGCAGCCGCAGGATCGCATGGCGGCTGCCGTGCGCTTTCAGCGCCCGGATCAGCAGCGCGTAAACGATGATGAAGGTTTTGCCGGAACGCGAGCCGCCGAACAGCAGCACGCCATGCGCCGGACCGCCCAGCAGCGTCAGCGCCCGTTCCTGATCAGCGGTCCGATGAAATTTTTTTGTTTTCAATTTCGCTCCTTTTGTTGATTTGCTTGTCTCTACCAGAGGAGAAATGCTGTCAACCCGGCACCGGAATTGGGTTTTTCCGGAAAAGGTGGTATAGTAAGCCGGTCAGCAAAACATTGTGGAGGTACGAGCTTATGAATCTGGAGCGTAAGCCATCGATGCCTGACGCCTGGATAATGGGCGTCGGACTCGACAATCGGGACGGTCACAAGCGGATCACCAAAGGGGAAAACTTTTACCTGGTCGGCGGTTCGGAAGAGACGCACGAGCGGATGACCGAGACCGCCATCAAAGTCAATGAGCAACTTGCCGCCCGCGGCAAGAAGTTGTCGCAGGTTTCGCCGGAGGAGTTCAGGGACCTGTTGAACGAAGTTTCCGGCGGTCAGACGTGACCGCCAAAAATTATCAGACGCTGCTGCTGCAATTGCAGCGGCAACTGGCTGCCGCCGGGATCGAAGCGGCTTCGGTCGAAGCCGAACTGATGTTGGCGGCAGTGTTGCATTGTCGCCGCCCGGAACTGTTTCTGTACCGGCAGGAAGCGGTCGATCCGGCGGTCGAAGCGGCGCTTGAGCCATTGTTGTGCCGCCGCCGCCGCCGGGAGCCCTGGCAATATATCGAGGGCGTCGCGCCCTTCATGAACCTGATGCTGGAAGTGACGCCGGATGTTCTGATTCCCCGGCCGGAAACCGAACTGCTGGTGGAACTGGTGCTGGAAAGCCTGCCGCCGCAGGCCGACGTGCTGGATATCGGCACCGGCAGCGGAGCGATTGCGCTGAGCCTGGCGTTTGAGCGGCCCGATTTGATGGTAACCGCCGTCGACATCAGCCCCCGGGCACTGGCGGTGGCGGAGCGCAATCGCCGCAACTACGCTCTGGCCAATGTCACATTGCTGGAGAGCGATCTGTTCAGCGGGGTTGCCGGGCGGCGGTTTGCCGCCATCACCGCCAACCTGCCTTACGTCAGCGAAGCGGAATATCGTCAGCTGGAGCCGGAGGTGCGCGATTACGAACCGGCGCTGGCCCTGACGGCGCCGGAAGCAGGACTCGCGCTGATCCGCCAAACCATCGAACAGGCGCCGGACTACCTGCAACCCGACGGCCTGCTGATTCTGGAAAACGGCGCCGGCCAGGGAGAAAGCGTCGCCGCGCTGCTGCGCCGGTCCGGTTCGTTTCATGCAATCGAATTGCACCAGGATTACAACGGATTCAACCGGTTTGCCGCCGGCAGAAAGCGATGACGAAAAAAGGGCGCCATTCTGAAATGACGCCCCTGAATCCGGTTCGCCCCGGGATTTTCAGGCCAGTTCGGTCGCTTCGAAACTGGTGATTTGCGGCAGCTCTTTCAGGCCGTCGAGGAAAGCCTGACGGCGTTCGGCATTGTCCGTATCAACCGGTCCGGTTTCCATGCACAATTCAATTTCACCGTCGCCGAAAACGCCGTGACAGCAGAGTTGGCAATGCTCCACCAGTTCGACGAACTTATCGATAAAGGCATCCGATGCCGCGTCGTCCATTTCAGTCAACTTGCCGGAAAACTCAAAACACAACTCTTTGAATTCGCCGACCCGCAGTTTTTTCCGCAAACGTTTTTTCATCAATCCTGCTCCTTACAGCTTTATGGCCGGCGTTTTCCATTTTTCTTGCCGGATTCATACTGTACTGCCGGGAAGGAAAATTCGCAAATCCGTCCGGCAAAATATTTGATTGCAGGGCATTTTTCCGCCCAGGCGCTTCGGAGCGGCCAGGCCGCCAGAATGAACCGGGCGGACGGGAAGCGTTTATTATACAAAGATATTATAATAATATTATTTTTTTATAAATTATTATTTTTCAATGTATTTCTATTGACTTTTCCGTTGCTTTTCACTATACTTTTCTTGTCAACAACCAACCGGGCATGACAGGTGAATGCGGTGAACGAGTACTTATATGAGAAAATTGCTGAAGAGTTGAGCAATCGGATCTATTCCGGAGAATTGAAGGTCAATGATTCATTGCCGACAATCGACAGGATCTGCCGGACTTACGGCGTCAGCCATCTGACGGTCCGGCACAGCCTGAAGGAGCTGATCCGGTACGGTATCGTTCGGAAATGCGGCCGTTCTTTCCGGGTGACCGAACGGTCCCGGACCATCGAAAGTCAGTTGGAGCAGGAAATGGTCGGCAATACCATCGGCTTGTTTGTCCGGCCACATCGTCCTTACAACCAGGATGACAACCTGTTCAACAATATCAATACCGCGATGGAAGAAACGCTGAGTGAAAATTCCATGGATTATCTGCGTTCCCATGTTCTCTCCATTCTCAATACGCTGATGCCGGATGCTTCCGGCGAGTTTGCCAAGCGGGGGGAAATCCTGCGGCAGCTTCAGATCATGTCGCGCCATGTCTGCGGCCTGGTCATCGATGAAAGAATCAGCGATCGCCTGCTGGAAACGTTCCTTTCGCAGAATCGGATTCCGATGATTCTGCTCAACCGGGAAACCGCGCTGCCGATCAGCTCGGTGGTCATCCAGAACCGGCAGGGGATTGATTATCTGCTCTGCCATGCCAGCCAGCGGTATACCGACATCATCTATATCGGCGTGCGGGCGAAATGCTATCCGAATGACTGCAAGCGATTCGAAATTATGCGGGAATATTTCGATTCCGGCGCCAGGAATGATTTCAAGGTTCATTTATTCGATACTGAAAGAGCCTTCACCGATCAGTTCGATCAGATACTCGCTTTGATGAAACCGAATAAAAAACGACGGCGGATACTCCTCATGTGCACCAGTGATATAATTGCAATTGAAATGCTGGCGGTTTTGACACGGCATAATTTCAAGCTCGGGCCTGATTTCGGAATCTGCGGTTTTTACGGGACTGCGGCGCCGCTGGAAGACGGCCGGATTCTGACTTCAATACGCTTCAACGCCCAAAAGATGGGAGAGACGGCAATTCGGCAACTGCTCAAGCAGATCAAACATCCGTGGTATCGAAGCAAAGTGGATTGCGAAATCTCTCCGGAGCTGATTATCGGAAATACGATGTGATCTGTCCTGGATGCGGCATTCAGGAGTACATCGGCAGTTTTGCCCTGGCTTCCGCAAAAACGCCGGGCATCAGGGTGATGCTCGGAAAAATAAAGAAATGCAACGAAAGTGAAAGGAATGAAAAATGAAACAGAAAATCCATTTTACACTGATAGAGCTATTGGTGGTGATAGCTATTATTGCTATTCTTGCCAGTATGTTGCTGCCGGCGCTGTCGAAAGCGAAAGCCAAGGCGCAGATGATCAACTGCCGGAGCAATCTGCGGCAGATCATTTATGCGTCGCTGTTCTATGCGGGAGATTACGATGATTACCTGATGCCGGCATTTACCTACAATACCGAGGAAGCGGCGAATGGTGTGGGTCCCAGCGTTTCCTGGTGTTACTGGCCGGGAGAAATGAAATATTCCTACGGCATGGGCGATAAAGTATTCCTCTGCCCTGCCGCTTCCGGGGCGGATTTTGAGTTCCTGGAATGGAGCAATTACCGCAGCAAAGTGCCTTACGGGCACAATTCAACGACCTTCGGCTACAGCGGGTTGGAATCCGGTTCGCCGAAACGCTATGAAGCGGTGCTGAATGCCGGCCGGAAAAATGGTTCCGATCCGATCGCCTTTGCCGATTGCTACATTACCGGAGAATCGCCCGTAGGTCCCCGTTATCCCACCTGGGGAGGAGAGATTGCGCCACACCAGACTGCCTGTGAAAATCCGGATATGGTCGCTTCCAATATCGCTCTGCGCCATGACATGACAACCAACCTGGCATTTTACAACGGCAGCGTGATCGGGCTGCGCGGCGCGGAAATCGTCGCGAAACAGAAACAATTGTGCTGGCCAATCTGGCAGAGCGGCGGCTGGGTCGATTGACGGGCCAATTGAGTCGGTAATTTTGAATGCCGGCCGGTCGAATTCGGAAGCATGGGAAAATTCCTGATTTCCCGTCCTGAGCTGCCGGTTTGGCCGGCCGGTCCAACAATGAAGCGAATGCGGCGAGAACGGTCGTAAAACAATTTTACTCTATTTTCCGAGGAATGACAATGGATTTGCGGATTGGCTTGATTGGAGTCGGCGGGCGGGGATACCTTGCCGATTATATCGGAACGAAAGCACGGATTGTCGCCGGCGCGGATCTTTCGCCGGAGTGTCTGGCAAAATTTCGCGAAAAATTCGGCGCCAATATTTTCACTACCCTCGATTACCGGGAACTGCTTGCACGGCAGGACATTGATGCCGTCGTCATCACGACGCCGGACTACTGTCACGAAGAGATGGCAATTGCGGCCCTTTACACCGGCAAAGCGGTCTATCTGGAAAAGCCGATGGCGATCAGCATCGAAGGCTGCGACCGTATTCTGGGAACGGCCTGCCGAACCGGCAATAAACTGTTTCTGGGGCACAATATGCGCCATTATCCGGTGATCGACCGGATGAAGGAAATAATCGACGCCGGTTTGATCGGCGACATTCAGGCGGTCTGGTGCCGTCATTTCATCAATTACGGAGGAGATGCTTATTTTAAGAACTGGCATTCGGAGCGGCGTTACGTTAACGGCCTGCTGCTGCAAAAAGGCGTACACGACATCGACGTCATCCATTATCTCTGCAGCAGTTACACCAACGCAGTCAGCGGCATGGGCAGACTGAGCGTCTACGATGCCTGCGCCCGGCGTTCCCCCGACGAACCGGGGGATAACTCCTGGAGCGATGCCAACTGGCCGCCGAAGAGCCAGACCGGGCTCTCGCCGATCATCGACATTGAAGACCACAACATGATCATGCTGCAACTGGCGAATGGCGTACAGGCGTGTTATATGCAGTGCCATTATACGCCGGATGCGGAACGGAATTATACTTTCATCGGCACTCGGGGGCGGTTAGAAAACATCGGCGATGAAGGAGAGTGTGAAATCCGGGTATGGACCTCTCGCGGCAGCCGGGCAAAACCGGATATGATTTACCACCTGAAAGGCGGCTGTGGCTCCCACGGCGGCTCGGATGGCGAAATTATCGGAAACTTTATCGATTTTGTCCGCTTTGACGCCCCGATCAAAACTTCACCGGTTGCCGCCCGCAATGCAGTTGCCGTGGGAGTGAAAGGGCATGAATCAATGCGAAGCGACGGCAGACGCTTGGAGATCCCGCCGCTCAAACCGGAAATCGCCGCATATTTTGAGCGAGGGCAAAAACGGAAGGAGCCGGCCAGACCACTGCAGGGTATGGCGTTTGAAACCGGGCCGCGCAGAGTCGCCGGCAGGCGAATGCCGGAAGAGGTGCTGCAATGAAGGACGGTCGAACACGCCAGGCAACCTCCGAGGGGAATGCTCCGCCTTCATTTCAAATCGGAGGCGTGATAAAACAGGGAAGCGCCATGACCTTTCAGAAGTGGATTGGAAATATCATCAGGCATAACCTCCGGGCCGCCGGAATTTGTATGATATGTTCGGCACTGTTGAGCGCCGCAGCCGGCACGGAATATACCGCGGCAATGTCCCGGTCCGGAATTTCGATTCAGCGTCTGGTCGATCTGTCGCTTTTTTCACGGGTGATTGCCGTCGAACCGCCATGGGGTAAATTTTACCTGATGACCGCCCTGCTGAATGAAACCGGAGTAGAGCGGATCGAAACGCCGGACGGTTATAAATTGCTGATGCAGCCCGAGCCCGCACCGACGGATTTTCACTTGAATGAGTATTCCGTCGAAATCCGCCGGGATGAGGTTGTCGTCACCTTTGACGGCGCCACCGTACCGGGGCGTCCGGCCGAAATGGAATATTCCGCCTTGATGATTCCGGAACGGCTGATCCGCGGCGCTTCCTACACGGCAACCCAGGCGGACGGCACGGCGCGCGACGGAACCATTCCCGAAGAATGGGTATTGCAGGCGCGGACGCTTTGTGAACAACTGACGAAAATCGTTTTCCATACCAAGTGGGGCGAATATACCGTTGAGGTGCTCGACGGCTTCCCGCTGACCATGGTCGATCGGCGCGGTTTCGGTTTCGATGTCGGTTACGATACGGAGACTCCCGGTATCTGGATCGGTTCGGCATTTCCGCTGCCGGAAGCGACCGGCTGCCGGAACGTGACGGCGGTCCGTTTCGATTTCAAGCCGGCTCTGACGTTCGACGAGTCGCTGGCGCCGACCGGTTCCGCGGAAGCGATTCCGGTTGAACAGTTGATCTCCATGCCGGAGAATCTGCCGGCCAGGCTGCCGGCGGTGAAAGAATTTACCCGGATAAGCGACGAGCGGCTGCCGCCTGTCAGCTATACTCTGGCATTACCGCCGGAGTTTGCCGGCGCCGACGCCGGACGGCTGATTCGTGCGGCGGCACGGCTGAACGACGACTCCGACGCCCCGGCCAAAACGATTGCCGTTCATTTTTCGGCGCAATTGAAACCGGAGGAATATTGTTTGCGTAACGCGCCGGAGGCGGTCGAAATCACCGCCGCCACGCCGCGGGGAGTTTTCTATGCGCTGCAAACATTGAATATGTACCGCGAGGATCATTGTGAAATCAGGGATTTTCCCGATATGGATCTGCGCAGCGTGTTGATCATGGTGGATCAAAACTCGCTTCAGGTACATGGCGAAATCATTGAAAAACTCCTGGCGCCGCTCAAGATCAACCACCTGTTCATCGAATGCGAATACGCCGCCTGGGAGGCGCTTCGGGACGTCCGGCCGGAATGGGCGATCAGCAAGGCGGATTTGCGCCGGCTGATTGAGCTGGCCAATGATAATTTCATCGATGTTTCGCCGTTGTTCCAGACGATGGGACACAGTGAATACCTGTTTGCAAACGACCGGAACCGCGAACTGGCCGAAGATGACACGCTCAAGGTGTACAACGCCCGTCACCCCGGCATCCGGCCGTTGATGACGCGGGTGCTGGATGAGGTGGTCGAGGTGTTCAATCATCCCGAATACCTGCATATCGGCCACGATGAAATCGGCAATGAGGCAACCTATCCGCAATTGCCCGCCAACCGGCAGATCGGCGGCCGGAAGCTGATCATCGAAGATGTGCTGTTTTATTATGATTACTGCAGGCGGAATGATCTGCGCATGGTGCTGTGGAACGACATGTTCGTGTTCACAACGCCCGCCGGGGAAGCCGGCAGCCATTTCAATTTGGACGAAGAGCTGGCAGCTTTACCCAAAGATATCATCTTCGCGTACTGGAACTACGATGATGCCATACCGGCGGCGGCAATCGAGAAGCTGCATACGGCCGGTTTTGAATTGATCGGCTGCACCTGGTACAGTCCGGCCAATAATGCTTCGATGGCTCAATGGATCAAAAGGTACCATGCCCTGGGCATGATGGTGACGACCTGGGCGGGATATCAGTGCACCGACCGGCTGCTGGCGGATCACGCCGACCAGGTTGCCGCTTATCTGTTCGCGGCCGTCTACGGCTGGGACAACCGGCCGGAAGCCGGACGGTTCTCGCAGACGAATGAGTTGAATCTGCGCTTGTTCCCCGACTGGAGCGACCCGGCGGGACCGGGGACGCTGTGGGATCTGTCCCCTATCGCCAACCTGAGTCTGGCACCGGATTCGCATCCCTTTGCCGACGAGCCGGATCCGGGATATTTCGAGCATCTGGCCGCGCCGCTCGGCTGTGCCGCCGCGTTTCAAATTGCGAAACGTGACGGAGCTCCGGCGGTGGTGGCGCTGGCCTCGTCACTGCATCCGGCCTTTCCCGGTTCCGTGGAGATCGCTCTCAACCGATCCGCCCGGCGGCTCTTTTTCCTGCATACCATCGGTCGGGCCGATGTGATGCTCAAAACCAATCAGGTCGTTGCGACGGCCGAAATCATTTATCAGGACGGGGGACGGCAAACAGTTCCGATCCGTTTCAAGAAAGAAATTGCCGGAATTTCGGACGATTATAATGTTCATTTGCCCAAATTCCGCTGCGTGGAATGGAGCGATTCCACCGGAGAACCGGTGCGCAACTGGTATTTTGTCTGGGAAAATCCGCGGCCGGAAGCGGAGATCGCTTCCATCCGCCTGACCGGAGACCGCCGGATTCCCTATTATTTGCTGGGGCTGTCTTCGCAATAATACCGGTCCGCACGAGAGAAAACCTTCCAAAGCATGCCATGCGGGATTGCCGGCTTTACTTTTGATGGTCCGGCGGTACAGTATACGCAATTGCAACTGGAAATAAAACCGCCGGAGAACGTTGTCATGGAATTTCTGATCGAACCGCTGCAACTGGAGTTTTACGAGCAGATCATCGCGCTCTGGCGGCAAACCAGCGGGTTGTGCGTTTCCGCTTCCGATAGCCGGGAAGGACTGCAAAGCTATCTGGAACGCAACGCCAACTGCAGTTTCATGGCGCTCTCGCCGGACCGCCGGACATTGTGGGGAACGCTGCAGGCCGGCCATGACCGGCGCAGCGTATCCTGACGACTCAGAAAGAGCGCTTGCCCGCAGCGTTCCATCCACGCCAAGATCTGGCTCGACTTCATCGGCCCCGGCGGAGAGCCAGTAACTCATTCCATTGCTGGTCGGCAGTCAAACACTGGATTATCTGCTCATCCACTTCCGGGCGGGCCGTAAGCAGTATGCCCCGATCCCGGATAATCCAGCGCGATTAAAACGGGCGGTGACGCTGGTCACTCCGCCGCCTATGTTCGGCAACGGCGACATCGCCACTCCGGAAGAAGCCGGGCAACTCCGGTAAATTGACGGACCGAAGTCGATGGGGCAAACCTCAGCAAGCAGCCAGGCCCGATGCCGGACAACCGGACAGGGAGCCGGCTCAGTTGCCCGGCAACTGGGGCTGTCCGCCATACCGGAAAAGTTCTGGAGCTCGTCCGTAACAGCGGCAGACGGTCCGATAGAAACTTGAATAGGAGCCGAAGCCGCATCGCATCATGATTTCCTTATAGGATAACGTGGTTTTGGTCAGTAATTCCACAGCCAGTTCCAAACGCTTCTGTTTCTGATAGTCGTGAATGGTTTGATTCGTTTCCGCCTTGAAAACTTTGCACAGATGTTCCCGGGAGACGGCCAGTTTCCGGGCTATCCGGCTGGCGTTCCATGACTGCCCCAAATCTTCAGCAATCAGTCTTTGAGCTTGCAAAGACAGCTTGGCGGCCGGTTCCACGGCTCTGTTGCGTTCCTGATTGCGGCATAATAATTCGAAAAAATCCATAGCCCATTTTGCCGCTTCCAAAGAATGGAGGAAAAATGTCTTGCCGGTCCAAGACTGATAATGCTGCAGCATATTCAATAACTCCTTATTTTCGGAAACATCGAAGAGATAGCCGTAACGGCGATTTAAGTCAGTAATCAGTTTTTCTGCGGCCATCCCGTCGAAATGTACCCAGAGGAAACTCCACGGCTCCCTGGCATCCGGGGGGGAATAATAACTGACATCCGGGTCAGCAATTCGGTACAAAAACGCATCGCCAGGCAACAGCGTATGAGAGAAATTCTTGGCATGGAACTGTCCCTTGCCGCTGAGTGTGATAGTCAATTGACCGCCATGCAAATATTGATTCAGAGGCGGCCGCGTGCCCAAAATCTGATAGCCGGCAGTTTCCCGCTCCATAACGATTCGAGCCGGAATCGGGAAATATTCGATCGGATTTTGAACGATGAACTCTACCGACCACAAACGGACTTTTTCGATATCAATCATAAAGGAATGCTCCCGGTTACGATAAAATATGGCCACAGATTTACAATGGCATGATATATCACAAAATGCAAACATTGAAAAGATTGACTTTTTTCGTTATTTTCAGTATAATTTAAAGGAGAAAAGATCAATTCACCGGTTCGGGACGATATCCCATGAGTAGCCATGCACATGGGTTATAAATCTTATGAATTCTTCAAACAAGTTTGATACGAAAGGAAACCAGAAGATGAAGAATAACCTTTTTACACTAATTGAATTGCTGGTTGTGATCGCGATCATCGCTATTCTCGCTTCAATGCTGCTGCCAGCGCTCGGCAAGGCGAAGCAGAAAGCCATTGCCGTCAGTTGCGTCAACAATTTAAAACAGAGTTCATTGGCAATAGCCATCTATGCCAATGATTACGATGATCTTTTCCCCATGTATTACTGGTATCAGAATACAGGTGACTGTCATTGGTCACGTATGTTGGCTGATAAGAATCTCAATCTGGGCGGTGCGGGTGAATATCTGGAAGCCCAAAGCACCTTCTGTCCGGCCAATAAAATACCAAATACCGATGAAGAAGACAGTACGTTTTGGCAATGGTGCAGTTACGGTTATCTTTCGTGTTTAAAAGACTCCAAGAATGTTTATTACACTCCCCGGGTGGAGGAGTGGGGAAATTTTGCGGTTTCCGGCGGTTGGTATGAGTTGATGTATAAGGCAGCCAATATGAAAGCGCCCTCCGATCTTATTGTATTGGCGGATACACGTGCCAATTGGGGAACGTATGAAGGGTACACCATTTCCGGAATCTATTTTGATACTTTCACATTGGGGGGAGGTGTCAGTTTGAATCACGGCAATCAGGGCAATATTGCCTTTGGGGACGGGCATGTTGCTGGCTGGGGTGAAAATGATCTGCGGGAAGCGGGATTTTCTTACCTGATTGTCAACGGCGTTGAGAGAAATTATAATAATTAACGGAAATAATCAATTGTTCTGCCGCTCAATGTGTATTTGGATTTCAGCGAAAGGTATGGGCGGCAGTTCGCCATATCAGTAAACAGGCTGAGTAAAAAAAGAAGTAATCGGGAATCAACGGTGTATCGGAAAAAATTGTTAATCAAACGATTTAAGATTCTGTTGTCAATCGTTTTGCTGGGTTGGACTTTACCCAGTCTTCAGGGACAGGAATTGTTGAGAAGTGATTTTATTTCTTTAGAGCATATCCAGGAACAATGGAAAATCCTGAATTATGGGGAGGGCTCCGGAGAATATGAAATGTTGCAGACAGATCACGATGAGCCTGTGCTGGCGCTTCGGACTCCAGCGGCAAATAGTTGGATTTTTTTGATCCGTGATTTTCTGCCGGAAGAATTGGGGGATATGGAAGAACTTGAGGTTGCTGTTGCTATCTTGACCAATCAGCCGGAAAAAGCAACAGTGGTAATTTCAGACGGTGTTTCGTACGGGAATCGCATCTGGCGCGACAGCGTTCAATTGGGCAATACTGCATTGGAGTGGGAAGTGATCCGAGTTAGGATAAAGCGGAGCCGTCCGGAAAATCTGCTCAGTGTTGCTGCCGGCTTGGACTATAACAGTGAAGGGACTTTTCTGGCGATTGGCGGCATTACGGTTTGTGCTGATGAATCCGGCCGGTTGGATATTCCGAATGGCGCGCTGCAAATCCCGGCCCGTTATGTGCTTCCGGCGGAACGGGCCGTTGTCGAGAAAACAGCCCTGCAGTTGAAAGCAATGGAATTTCCGACGGCAGATTTTGCCGGAACGGCGGCGGTTCGGAATTCTTTGAAGAGCATGGAGAATTTCTTGACTGTACTTGGAGAAGGTATTGTACCGGTGAATTTATTCCGGCAAGCTAAGCAGGAAGCCATAAAATGGGGAATCGCCTGCCGGGTAGTTGACAATATGGCGACATTCAATAAGCAAACCCTCGTTGCACCGGCAGCGGTTGCCTTACAGGAAAAAATGATGCCTCGCAACGCTGCAGATGAAATGCTTTTGCTGATTCATAATTATCATACCGAATCGCAAAACATTCAGATTCGGGTAAATGGATCAATTGCGCCTTTTTCAACGTTGTATCAGCTTGAATATGTCGAAGGACATCCTGATTACCCGCGCATTTTTGCTTCTGGAGAGATGATTACACTTCCGGCCGGAGAAACGGTCGGTATTCTGCTGCAGTTCAACACCAGAGACGTCGCAGCCGGCCATTATTGGGGCCAACTGGAAATGATTCCTTTTGACACAGCCTTTGAAGTACAAAGCATCCCGGTTCGAGTCGCGGTGACGAATTTGAGGCTACCGGAACAAATGCCGCTGGATATCTTTCACTGGGATTATTCTCTGGCTGCTGATCAGGCCGGTTTACGATTTCTGATTGAGAATCGGGTCAATATGTTTCATTTTGCTTTCCGTGGGGAACCGGGGGAAAAAGACGAGTTCGCTGTGCTTGAGCGAATGATCGATAATATTCGTGCCGTCGCTCCTGAATTGAAATTTACGATCTTTGTTGAAGTATGGTTCGTTTTGCAGAATGGAGGATGGACGCCGTCATATAATACTTGGCTGGACCGCCTTGTCGCGGTATTCGAAGCGTCCGGGTTGGGATATGAAGACTGGTATTTATGTATTTACGATGAATCTCTCGACAACGTTTTTCTGGATTCGGCACGGGCAATCAAAGCACACGATCCAGAAGTCAGGATTTTTTCCGACCATCTGGTAGACAATGAAGACCAGATATCATCATTTGTCGGCGTGGTCGATGCCTGGTGTCCATTGGCCCGGCAATTTCCCCCCGTGACAGACCAGTTCGCCACAGAGCTCGATATCATACGGGAAAGCGGCAAACCGAATTATGTATACAATTGTGACTGTGAGCCGGCACAGGATCTGGCGCTGTATCGCGGCCAACCTTGGTTGGCGTTATTGAACGGCTTGGACGGGTGTTTCTTCTGGACAACGAACAGTTGCAGTTTCCGTTATCAAGGGAAATTCCGAAACTACGGACTAACTTATGTCGCGCCCGATGGGACATTGGTGCCAAGTCGTCGTTTCCTCCAATGGCGAAGCGGTCTGGAAGATTATTTGATCGTTCATGCTGCCTTGCTGGATCCTGAATGGAAAGCCGAAGCAGAAGCCATTCTTGCTGAAATGGCATTGGTAGTGTTTTCACCTCGAACCGGTGCCATGGCCGATGAGTTTCGGGCCCGGTTACTGCAACATTGGCTGATTCCGCCGGCGGAGTGATAATGCTTGATGGAAAAATCAGAAGAAGGAAGTTCGCCCGGCTTTACTTTTTGCGGTCCGGCAGTACAATATTGGCATGGCGAATATGAATCAATGCCGGAGAACGTTGTCATGGAATTTCTGATCGAACCGCTGCAACTGGAGTTTTACGAGCAGATCATCGCGCTCTGGCGGCAAACCAGCGGGTTGTGCGTTTCCGCTTCCGATAGCCGGGAAGGACTGCAAAGCTATCTGGAACGCAACGCCAACTGCAGTTTCATGGCGCTCTCGCCGGACCGCCGGACATTGTGGGGAACGCTGCAGGCCGGCCATGACCGGCGCAGCGGTTATTTTTACCATCTGGCGGTGGCCGGAACGGAACGCCGCCGGGGAATCGGTTCGGCGCTGGTCGCCGCGGCAACCGAAGCGTTGCGCCAGCAGGGTTTGACCTATATCCATCTTCTGGTCGAGACGGACAATCCGGAGGCGGTTGGCTTCTGGCGGCGCATCGGCTTCGACCGGCGGGACGATCTGGTGGTGTTGAGCCGGCATTTGCCCCCCGAATGAGAATTTTCTCGGGCCGCAGGTGGAAAATCGGCAATTCCGGTGGCATTGTATAGGCAAATCGCTTTACTTTCAGGAGGCCAACGAATCATGCCGGAATTGCCGGAAGTCGAAACCGTCAAATGCGCTTTGAGCAATTGCCTGCCGGGCCGGCAGTTCGTCAAGGCGGAAACATTCATCCCGGTGATGCGTTATCCGCTGGAGGTGCTGCATACGCCGGAACTGTTGCATACGCCAATCGCCGAAGTCCGGCGGCGCGCCCGTTATCTGATCCTCGAATTGGCCAACCGCCTGGCGCTGGTCATGCACCTGGGTATGAGCGGCGTCATCCGGGTCGAACCGTATGAAGTTCCCCGGCGCAAGCATGAGCATGTCATCCTGAAATTGGACGACGGCATGGCGTTCCGTTTCGAATGCACCCGCCGGTTCAGTTCCATCCGGCTTTGCACACTGCCGCAGCCCGGTGCGGAACCGGAATTGCTGGCCGGACTGGGGCCGGAGCCGTTGACCGATGTGTTTTCCGGCGATTATTTTTACCGGATGACCCGCCATAAATCCGGCTGCATTAAAAATGTCCTGATGGACAATGCCGTCGTCGTCGGCATCGGCAACATCTATGCCGCCGAAACCTTGTTTGACGCCGGCATCTCGCCGCTGCGGCCGGCCGGCGCCCTTTCCCGCGAAGAGTGCGAGCGTCTCGTCGCGTCGGCCAAAACAACGCTGCACAAAGCGATCGCCGCCGGAGGCAGCACCATCGCCGATTACCGGCACGTCGACGGCAGCGAAGGCAAATTCGCCCAGCAATTGATGGTTTACGGCCGCCGCAACCAGCCCTGCCGGCGCTGCGGCGCCGCGATTCGCCAGGAACGGCTCGGCGGCCGCAGCTCCTGCTTCTGTCCGGAGTGCCAGCATTGACCTGGGATATGCCCGCCGCCTGGCCCGGCCCGATGGAAGGGGTCATGCATCCGGCGCTGGTGCTGGCGGCCAACCAGCTCGGCCTGACGTCCGTCTGGCTGACGCCGTTTCTGCGCATTTCCAACGCGGTGCCGCGCGACAAACATCTGAAAGCGTTTCTGGCGCCATTCCAATCGGCGGCAATTCCGCTTGTCGTCCAGTTGATGGGAACCGATGCCGGCAAACTGGCCGCAACCGCCGGCCGGCTCGCC
>OJMH01001411.1_pt1 | contig 24276 bp, 27 predicted proteins | sample 1597111 | NCBI WGS metagenome assembly OJMH01 (sample SAMEA2452115, study PRJEB22498) | human gut metagenome | reverse complement strand
CTGACCATTGCTGAATTAATTAACTTTAAAACTTATCTTCGTGAAACAACCCTAGTCATTAATTTTTGTTCCTAGTGGCTTGCCCCTTGACAGGGGCTCTTTTTTTTATTATGATTGTTAACCATAAGGATAACGGAGGTTGACAATTATGACATCAAAAACAAAAACACTGGTATATTGCGGCCTTTTTACGGCACTTATTGCCGTTGGGGCATTTATCAAGATACCGATTCCTGTTGTGCCATTTACGCTTCAGTATTTATTCACGATGATGGCGGGGCTTTTGTTAGGACCTAAGCTTGGTGCGATGGCAGTTACTTTTTATATGCTGCTCGGGCTTATCGGACTGCCAATTTTTGCGGAGGGTGGCGGTCTGTGGTACATATTTAAGCCGAGCTTCGGGTACATTATAGGATTTATTGTGGGTACATTTGTAACAGGGTACATAGCAGAGCACATGAAGAAAAAGAATGTGGGAAATTATCTTGTGGCGAATTTTGCAGGGCTGTTCTTCGTCTATGCAATAGGAATGATTTATTACTACATAATCTGCAATTTTGTGATTAACACGCCGATTGCTGTGTGGCCGTTATTTTTGTACTGCTTTATTCTGGCAGTGCCGGGCGACATAGCACTTAGCATATTAGCAGCAGTGCTTGCAAAGCGTATCAAGCCTGTGCTGGGACTTGAGGCGATGGTTTCACATAAGAGGCTGAAATACAGCCGTTGAATATTGTTACTATAATGAAAATGGGAGGCATGACATGGATGCAATTAAATTAGCTGAGGAGATTATCGGAGGAAGGAGAATCACGAGGGAGGATGATTTGTCATTTTTCCTGAACTGTGATCTGGATGAGCTGTGCAAGGGTGCGGATATGATAAGGGAGAAGTTTGTCGGGGACAAGGTAGACCTCTGTTCAATCATAAATGGGCGAAGCGGAAGATGCCCGGAGGACTGCAAATATTGTGCACAGTCGGCTCATCATCACACGAATTGTGAGGTCTATGATTTCCTTCCTGAGGAGAAGATCCTTGAAGCGTGTAAGATGAATGAGAGTGAGGGTGTGGACAGATTTTCGATTGTGACTGCGGGAAAGGCATTGACCGGCGAGGAGCTTGAAAAGGCTATACACGCTTATGAGACGATGAAAAGGGAGTGCAAGATAGATTTGTGTGCTTCGATGGGCTTTTTGACGGCGGAGCAGCTTCACAGGCTTCATGAGGCGGGAGTTACAAGCTATCATCACAACATCGAGACTTCCAAAAGAAATTTCCCTAATATATGCACGACACATACCTACGATATGAAGATTGAGACACTCAAAAAGGTGAAGGCTGAGGGAATGTATGCATGCTCAGGCGGAATAATCGGAATGGGCGAAACATGGGAGGACAGACTTGACATGGCAGTGAGCCTTTCTGAGGTCGGCGTGGATTCTATACCGATAAATGCACTCATGCCGATACCGGGCACACCGCTTGAGGGGCTTGAAAGACTGAGTGAGCCGGAAATATTGCGTACAATCGCTTTTTTCAGATACATAAATCCGAAGGCGGACATCAGACTTGCGGCTGGACGTGCATTGCTCACCAATGATGGAGAGCTTGCGTTCAAGTCAGGTGCATCGGCGACAATAACCGGAAACATGCTCACAACCGCAGCCTGTGCGACAATCAGAAGTGACAGGGAGCTGCTTAAAAGCATGGGACGCGATGTGACGCCGGAGTATTGGAAGTAGTATTTATTTAAGGAATGAACAACAGAGAGGGTAATTAAGATGGCTAAATCTATATTTATAACCGGTACGGGGACCGATATCGGGAAGACGTATGTTGCGGGGTTGATTGTAAAGAAAATTGCGGATGCCGGGAAATCGGCGGCATATTATAAGGCAGCAATGAGCGGAAATGACAGGAGGGAGGATGGCACTCTTATACCGGGGGATGCACTTTTTGTCAGGCAGACGGCAGGGATAGAGCAGCCACTTGACGAGACGTGTCCTTATGTGTATGAAAATGCATATTCCCCGCATCTGGCTTCACGCATAGAGGGGCATCCGGTGGAGCTGTCCGTTGTCAAAGAGGGATATAAAAAGGTCTGTGAAAAATACGACTATGTCACGATGGAGGGCAGCGGCGGAATACTCTGTCCTATATGCTTTGACGAGGCAAAAATACAGCTTGAGGATGTCATAAAGGAGCTGGGCTTGTCCTGCATAATTGTTGCGGATGCCGGACTTGGCACAATAAACAGCGTTGTGCTCACGGTTGAATACATGAAGACACATGACCTGCCAGTGAAGGGAATAATATTTAACAATTATCATCCGGGAAATGTCATGGAGGATGACAACATATTTATGTGCGAGTATATGACCGGGCTGCCAACCCTTGCGAAGGTTAAGAAGGGGGACACACAGCTTGACATTGAGGTGGAGAAGCTTTTAGGGCTTTATGAATAAGCTTCGGGGATTGCGGGAGCGCAAAGCATGAAGCAATCCGATATCATTGTGGGCAAAATACCTTTTGCCCCGACATAATTAATATAAAGGAGTACAACATGATTTGGTATCCATATGAACAGATGAAGACAATGAAGGCACCGTACAAGATAATAGATGCGGAGGGTGTATATCTTTACACGGAGGATCAGAAGCTTATAGACTCTGTATCCTCATGGTGGTGCATGATTCATGGCTACAAGCACCCGGAGCTGACTGAGGCTATAAAGGAGCAGGCAGACCACTTCTGCCATGTGATGCTTGGTGGGCTCACACATGACCCGGTTCAGAGATTATCTAAGAAACTGGAGGAATTTCTGCCGGGTGATCTGGACTACTGCTTTTTCTCAGATTCGGGAAGCGTGGCGGTGGAGGTATCCCTCAAGATGGCATTGCAGTACAACACGAATCAGGGGAGGAAGCGTCCGCTGGTGCTTGCCTTAGAGCATGCTTATCATGGCGACACCTTTAAGGCTATGGAGGTCGGTGACGATGAGGATTACCATTTCGCATTTGAGAGCAAATCAGGCGTGGTACATATCCCGACGGAAATTCAGGCACTTGAGGAGGCGTTTGAAAAATACCATGATGAGCTCAACTGCTTTATCGTCGAGCCGCTTTTGCAGGGTGCCGGAGGCATGAGAATGTATGATATATCCTTCCTTAAGAGGGCTAGGGAGCTGTGCGATGAGTACGATGTGCTTCTGATATTTGACGAGGTGGCGACAGGCTTTGGAAGGACAGGCAACAGATTTGTGGCTGACCTTGTGCTGCCGGATATTTTGGTGCTTGGCAAGGCTCTCACCGGAGGCTATATCGGACACGCCGTCACTGTAGCCAATCACAAGGTATTCAATGCATTTTACAGTGACAATGACAGACATGCCCTGATGCATGGACCGACGTTTATGGGAAATGCATTGGCGTGTGCGGTGGCTCTGAAGGGCATCGAGATTTTTGAACGCGATGACTACATGAGCAAAATCAAGCGTATAGAGGAAATCTCCAGACGCGAGATGGCAGACTTTACAGACCCTCGCATAAAGGAGGTCCGCATCATGGGCGGCTGCACATGCGTGGAGGTCTATGACTCGAAGACACTTGAGGGCTTCCAGCAGTTTGCCTACGAAAGAGGAGTTTTTTCAAGACCTTTCCTTTCATACATGTATTCCATGGTTCCGTATGTGATAGAGGAGAAGGAGCTTGTGAGAATATTTGACGTTATGAAGGAATGGTTTGCGTAAACAAATTAAAAACCATTGGGGACGGAGTTATTGAGCGTATACTCGGACTTTTGATGGTATTATACATGCAGTATCGGTATTAACTGAATATGGTGTCCATCTAATATGATTCCTGCTTTTAGAAGTGGAAAAAACAAACGCAAATAATTAGAAAAACATACATTTACCTATATTATTCACGGCATAGCCGTAAAAGTGGCTGAAAGCCACATAGTTACTGTATTTTAGCTGAATATTGCTTGGAGCTATGTCAATACCTTGGACACAAAAAGTTGAACTTTTCTCCCAGCATAGCATATGCCGAGAGAATTATTTCTTATGCAGCCCTTAGATATGCGTTGATAGTTCGCAGAAGTCCGTTGGAATATCGAGACGATAAAGAGACATTCGACTACGCTGAGACGCTTGCGGAGCCGATACAGCGCTTTGCAGATGTACTGGAAAAAGCACAAATATAAGCAAAGGAGATAAATCAATGATTAACATTTTACTTGAAGGATTTGACATAGATGCGCCTTGGCTCTATGACGAATTGAAAAACTACATACAGCCAAATCATTCTGTTGCGGTCGTAGCGTTCTCCTTTAGAGACAACCGTGTAAAATCCTTGTCGGATTGGAATGCTTTGTATAGCAAGGAATGTGGCAAATATCACGATGGGATTGTTGGAGGCTTTACTACTTATGGCATCCCGGAAGAAAACATTAACTTTATCAATTATTTTACCGACACAAAGGAATCTGCAACTCAAAAAATCAAAAGCGCAGACATTGTTTATTTCCTTGGTGGGTTGCCGGACAGAATGATGGATCGAATCAAAGAGTTCGATTTGTATGATATTTTGATGCAACATGATGGGATTCTGATGGGCTATAGTGCCGGTGCTGTCATTCAGTTAGCAGAGTACCATTTGTCTCCCGATGATGATTACCCCGAATTTAAGTATTATGAGGGGCTTCCTTATCTGAATGATTTTTATTTGGAAGTTCACTATGAGGGGACTTTGGAACAGGATGAGTCGATACAACGGGTACTTGCAGAACGTGGTAAAACCGTGTACGCAACCGCTGTGCGAGCTGGCGCAATTCTCGTGGATAATGGAAACCTTAAACTGCTCGGTGATGTCAAGGTGTTTGGCAGATAGAGCTACGGAGTATGTGATTGAGCCGACAAAGACGAATGCCGGAACAAGGGTAATTCCAATGACAAAAGAAGTTACAGAAATGTTTCGAGCAATCATTCAAGATAGGCCAGAATATAAAGTGGAGAAAGTGGTAGGTGGATACACTGGATTTTTTTTTCTGGATAAGAATGGAATGTCGATGGTTGCAATGCACTGGGAACACAGATTTAACAGTATGGTGGGCAGGTACAACGAGATTTATAAGGTACAGATGCCCAATATCACACCCCATGTATGCCGTCATACATATTGCTCTAACATGGCGAAATCCGGCATGAATCCTAAGACATTGCAGTACCTCATGGGGCATTCGGATATTGCCGTGACACTTAATGTTTACACCCACGTTGGACTTGAGGATGCGGAGAAAGAACTTCAGAAGATGCAGGGGTTGGAAAATGCAAGAAAAGAGATGGGACTTTCGGACAAGGACGATAAGCCTTTGAAACAGAATATGTTCAAGGTGGTTTGATAATAGAATATTGATATAGATTTGTGGCACTCAGGCTATATGGCTTGGGTGCCTTTTTTGCTAGTAAAAATATGCCTTGGCTGATATAATGTAAGTAAACGCCTCATAGTCCGTACATTGCACTTTATATAAAAATTTGAGAAAATCAGACTATACCATTTAAATCAAGTATAAAAGGTTAAGTCTCAACTTTTTATACAATTTCAGGAGGTTAGTCTATGAGTTCTCAAACAAGTCAATTTGTTTTGTAATGGATAATACGCGTATATATGAGGCAATGGAGCCGTCTATGGAAAGCGAGAAATTTATTTTAACAGATAAACCTCACAGCACTATTAGAAAAGAGGGATTCCCGTTGGATAGCATATCTCTTGATATAAAGACGAATAAATACTATTACGATTTGCCGGAAGATAGATTAGAGCAGGTGGCTGTTGAAGATGGTTTTTTAGAATTCTTCAAGAATATTTTAAATCTGAACGCAGAATAAGCAATCCCCCGCTTCAAGTGTGTAGAGCACTAAGCGGTGTGTGAGTGGGATGCTTATGTCAGTGGGAGTTAAAAGCTCCCACTGACATTTCGCAAAGCGACTGCGTTCATGAGCAAGTAGCGAAAGCGGATTGCGAATGTCCGCTTTACTTAGCGATTGATATTGGAGGTAGGTGTGATGGTTGAAAATGCCATAAAATATGTAAAACAGATATTTGCGGATGATTGCAGCGGGCATGACTATTATCATACCATGAGAGTTTATCGTTTGGCTATACAGATTGCAGAGCAAGAAAACGCGGATATGTTGATTGTGCAGTTGGCAGCTTTATTACACGATGTAGATGATGTTAAGCTTTCGCCGGAAACACACGAAACTAAGAAAAATGCAGTTAGATTTATGAAAAATAGTGGCGTGGATGATAAAGTTATAGCTTCTGTGTGCAAGATTATAGATGAGGTTTCTTTTGCAGGAACGGATTCAGTTGTACCAAGCACGATAGAAGGAAAATGTGTACAGGATGCAGACAGGCTGGATGCAATGGGAGCGGTTGGAATAGCAAGGGCATTTGCATATGGCGGTAGTAAAGGAAGAAGAATACATGACCCGGATATAAAACCTATGACTAATATGAATAAGGCGGATTATAATCAGAACCATAATTCTACAAGTATTAATCACTTTTATGAAAAACTCTTGCTGCTTAAAGATATGATGAATACTGAGTCCGCAAAGAAAATGGATATGCATAGACAAGCTGTTATGGAGGACTTTCTTGAAGAGTTTATGGCAGAATGGGAAGGAGAAAAGTGATATGCTGGAAGTAAAATTTTATGATACAGTAGATGATTCACTATTGAAATTTGCAGTAATTATTTCACAGAGCAATGGCAAATGGGTATTTTGCAAACATAAGGAACGAGATACCTATGAGGCTCCGGGAGGTCATCGTGAAGCTGGAGAAGATATTTTGGAAACTGCTAAGAGAGAACTTCAGGAAGAAACAGGTGCCATACAGTTTGATATTAAGTCAATATGCGTTTATTCCGTCACGGGTAAGAATAGTGTAAATGAGACCGGTGAGGAAACATTTGGATTATTATGTTTTGCGGAGATAAGGGAATTTTTAGGTCAGCTGGATAGTGAGATGGAAAAGGTTGTGCTTATGGATGAGTTGCCACAAAACTGGACATATCCGTTGATTCAGCCTAAATTGATTGAAAAGTATATGCAGATAGAAAAGCAGTCTTACAGCCAGATACAGCTGGCAGCAAAACAGACTATAGAATACATAAAGAATACTATCGAGCCGGGAATGAATTTACTCGAGATTCGAAAGTTATGTGAGGAAAAACTGTTAGAGTTGGGTGCAGACTCTTTCTGGTATTGGGATGTTGGTGCATTTGTATTTGCAGGAGATGAAACATGCGTTTCTGTATCCGGTAAGCAGTATGTAACTTCGGATAGAGTTATAGGAAACAACGATATAATAACCATTGATTTAAGTCCACAGGCAGGTAATATTTGGGGAGATTATGCGAGAACTATTATTGTGGAGAATGGAAAGGTTGTAGAGGATATAGGGCTGATTGAAAATCCGGAATGGAAAAGCGGTCTGCAGATGGAAGAAAAATTACATGCAGAATTGTTACGTTTTGCTACGAAGGAAACAACCTTTGAGGAATTGTACTATCATATGAATAAGTACATCGTAGAAAATGGATTTGTGAATCTTGATTTTATGGGCAATCTGGGGCATTCCATTGTGAAAACCAAAGGTGATAGAGTATACATTGAAAAAGGTAATATGACGAAGCTTGGTGATGTAAAGTATTTTACATTTGAACCGCACATAGCATTTCCAGATTCAAAGTATGGATATAAGAAAGAGAATATTTATTACTTTGACGAAAACGGGCTGATGGAACTTTAAGATATAGATTGGATGAAAAAAATGATTAGAGAAGCAAACAAAAATGATTTAGATGAAATATTACAGCTTTACCTTTATCTTCATGAAAAAAGCCTTCCAGAAGATTCAGAGCATTTAAGAAGCACATGGGACAATATTATAAATGATGCCAATCATCATCTTATTGTTTGTGAGATTGATGGCAAGATCGTGGCATCCTGCGTATGTGTGATTATTCCCAATCTCACAAGAAATGTTCGTCCATATGCATTTGTTGAAAATGTGGTAACACATGGGAAGTATCGAAAGAAAGGTTATGCTACAGATTGTCTAAATTTTGCTAAGAAAATTGCAGAAGAGAATCATTGCTACAAGATGATGTTGCTTACAGGTTCAAAGGAAGAAAGTACATTGAATTTTTATCGAAATGCCGGTTATAACAGTTCAGACAAGACCGCATTTATACAGTGGATTGATATGTGAAATATGTATACACCTAAATCATTGGGGCAGAAAGTGAGTGTTTGAGTTATGACAGGAAAGTTAAGAAATATGACGTCAATTTACTTATTAAAGGATGATAAAGTACTGCTCTTATTCAGAACGGGCGGAAGAGTTGTAAGTGATGTATGGACAGGTTCTGCCGACCTACCATAATCCGACCGGTAAAAAGGCGTACATTATGAATATGTATACGGCACCGGAATATCGGAGACAGGGGATTGCATTTCATACATTGGATTTACTGGTGAAGGATGCGAAGGAACAGAGTGTGTTACAGATTGCGTTGGAGGCAACGGATATGGGACGACCTTTGTATGAGAGATACGGATTTGTAAAAATGGAAGATGAAATGGAGCTGGTACGATGAGTAAAAAAATGACAGATTTACAACCTTGGGAATGTCTCATGAAGCGAATTGTCTGGAAACAGTTAGGAGACATTCGTGATAAGAAGATACTTGATTTCGGCAGTGGTATCGGGGTAACTGCAAATTATTTGGCAGAGCATAATGAAGTAACAGCTATTGAACCGGATGAAGATAGTATAAAAGAACGATGGGCAGACAACCTGTATATACAAATTACCGGAAGTACTGATGAACTGCGCAGATTTGCTGATGAGTCCTTTGATATGATTATTTGTCACAATGTATTAGAGTATGCCAAGGACAGAGAGAATGTTATAAAAGAGTTTGCAAGAATCCTGAAGCCGGATGGAAAGATTTCGATTGTAAAACATAACCGTGCAGGAAGAGTTATGCAGATGGTTGTACTTTTAAATGATTTTGAACATGCACATAGCTTGCTTGATGGTAATGATGGAATGGCTTCCAAGTACGGAGCAATTCATTATTATGAGGATGCAGATATTGAGAAATGGTGTCCGGAACTTGTGATTACGAGAACGCTTGGTATAAGAACCTTCTGGGACATGCAACAAAATCAGGAGATTCATAAGGCTGCTGACTGGCAGGGTAAAATGATGGAAATCGAGATGCGGGTGTCTGATATGGATGGATATAAGGATATTGCATTTTTTCATCATTTGATTATTGAGAAAAAATAACAGAAAATAATTGGATAAAGCGAGGATGTGACTGAAATGAAGAAACCCAAGATGGTTTTATTTGATTATGGACAAACTTTGGTAAATGAACAGTGCTTTGATGGGATAAAAGGGACAGAGGCAATTCTTAAGTATGCTAAAAAAAATAAATACAATAAATCGGCTGAGGAAGTGCAGGTTTATGCAAACAAACTGAATCATGAATTAGGACGATTTGACCCGGAAAAGAGACACCTGTTTCAAGTGGAAGTTCCGAACTATATGTTTACAAAATATTTATATGAGTCGCAAGGAATTGAAATTGCATTGAGCCCGGAAGAAATTGACAGTGTATTTTGGGATGCAGCGGCACCGGGAAAACCGACTGTGGGAATCAGAGAGTTTCTTACATTTCTTAAGGAGAAACAGATTCGCACCGGTGTAATCAGTAATATTTCATACTGTGGAAATGCTGTTGCTAAAAGGATTAATGATTGTATTCCAAACAATAACTTTGAGTTTATTATTGCAACCAGCGAGTATATGTATCGTAAACCCAATAAGCATATATTTGAATTGGCATTAGAGAAGGCTGAACTTCAACCGGAAGATGTATGGTATATAGGGGATCAGTATCAGTGTGATATTGTCGGAGCTAGCGCGGCAGGATTATTCCCGGTGTGGTATATCGGGGCAATTGATTTGAAATATGAACCCAAGGAAGATATACTTACAATAGAGCATTGGAAAGAGTTAATTGATTTGTTAAAAAAGTTAGATTAGAAGCAGGAGAAATTATTATGGCTGTATCATATAAACGATTATGGAAATTATTAGTGGATAAAGAAATGAGCAAATCGGATTTGCGTAAAAAGGCAGAAATTGCTCCTAACACAATGACAAAGCTTCGCCGTGATGAAGAGGTGAGCCTTACAATTCTTAGCAAAATCTGTAAAACTTTACATGCAGATTTTGGGGATATTGTGGAGTATGTGCCGGATGCAGAAATATGGGATATGTATAATGAGAACCGAGAGCTTCTGGGGAAAGACCATATCAGAGGAGAACAGTTACCAATAGACGGATACCATCTGGTGGTGAGTGTCTGGATTCGTAATTCTAAAGGAGAGTACCTTATCTCGCAGCGTTCCGCAAATAGGCCAACATACCCTTTGATGTGGGAATGCGTGGGCGGTTCGGTTGTGAAGGGAGAAGATAGTTTACAGGGAGCAATCCGAGAGGTAAAGGAAGAGGTTGGCGTTGATTTAATACCGGAAAATGGACAAGTTCTTTTTACAAAGACACGAAAAATCATTGATGGAAAAATTTATAATGATATTATGGATGTTTGGCTATTTGAATATGACGGAGAAGTTGATTTAGGCAATGCCACAACAGATGAAGTGGCGCAGGTTGCATGGATGAATCGGGAACAAATAAAAGAATTGTTTGATGCAAATATGCTTGTGGATACATTGGAATACTTCTTTACGGAAGTGGATAAGTAGTAATTTAGAAAGTTGGTGAATAAATATATGAAGGAAAAAGAACATCAATCCATAGAATAGAAGGAATCATGGCAGGATGAGTATTTAAAATGGATTTGTGGATATGCCAATGCCTACGGTGGAACAATATATATAGGTACGGATGACGATGGTAATGTTGTAGGTATTGATAATGCAAGAGATTTATTAGAGCGAATTCCTAATAAGATTACAGATACAATGGGAATCATTGCAGATGTGAATTTGTTATATAAAGGTGAACTTGAGTATCTGCAGATAATTGTTGATAAATACCCATCCTTAATAAGTTTTCGCGGAAAATATTATTATCGTTCCGGAAGTACCATGCGTGAGATTACCGGAAAGGAATTAGAAAGAGCTTTGTTAAAAACGCAGGGAAGAACATGGGATGGTGCGCCTCTGCCAAAACTGTCAGTATCCGATTTAAAACAGGATGCAATACAGTTATTTAAAGATAAGGCAGTGAAAAGAGGAAGGCTTACAAAGGAAGAAGTCAGTGTGGAAGATACTATCTTGATGGATAACCTGCACCTAATTGATGAAGATGGATATTTGATAAGAGCAGCAATGCTTGCATTTTATAAAGATCCAGAGAAGTGGGTAACAGGTTCTTATATCAAAATCGGATATTTTGGAAAATCGGATTCCGATTTGGTGTATCAGGATGAGGTGCACGGGCCTTTGATAGAGCAGGTAGATAAGACCGTTGATTTAGTTTATACAAAATATATGAAGGCCTTGATTGATTATGAGGGAGTCCAGAGAATTGAGCAATTTATGTTCCACAAGGACGCATTCCGTGAGATTTTGTTGAATGCCATTGTTCATAAGGATTACAGTAGCTGCAATCCAATCCAGATTAGCGTTTATGAGGACAAGATATATATTTGGAATGATGGTGAGATGCCTCCAAATCTGGATTCTACAGACAAATTGTTTATGAAACATTCATCAAAGCCTTATAATCCGAAATTGGCTAATATCTTTTTCAAAAGCGGCATGATTGAAGCGTGGGGAAGAGGATTTGAGAAGATTAGGGAAGCCTGTGTGTTGTATGATGGACCATTGCCGGAATACGAGATTAATGAGGCTGGAATTATGGTTCTGTGTAAGGCTTGTGATAAGTATTTGGGGTTGTTGAGGAATGATGGTCAGCATCCTGACCATTATCCTAACCAAAATGGTCAGGATTTGAACAAGCAAATCATTGATTTTTGTAAAGAACCGAAATCGGTCCAAGAAATAATGGATGAATTTTATTTTGATAGCAGGACAAGTTTTAGAAGAAAGTATTTAACACCTATGCTGAAAAATGGTGTGTTAAAGATGACTATACCGGAAAAGCCATCAAGTAAAAATCAGAAATATTTTTCGTGAGAAAATAACCTAACCATATCTTAACCAATGTGGTTAGGAAAAAAATACAAGAATCTGGAGAGAAGGTGAAGTAATGTCATATATCGTGAAATCGTCAGAAAAAACAAGAAAATCGGGAGCTGAAACAGAAACAAAGGCACTATTATATCTAATGAATCTGAGAAAAGATAGTGAAGAGATATACTATTTTATCGTTGATTTTTTTAATGATTTGACTGGTATGGATGCATTTTCTGATAAGTTATGGGATATACAGTCAAAAGAAGCAAAAGGAAACTCGCCAAAGGCAATATGAAAAGAGTTAGTAACATTGTTTAAAAATTATATGTATGATTTTAATTTCGCGGATTACATATTATTTGTTGGTGGTGTTTCTAATACCGTAAGAATTGATGATGAAATTAATTCGTTTGGTATTGAAAATGTGAATTTCGATGCATTACAGAAGATGGTAGAGGGATTAAAAGAAGAAACTAAGGAAAAAGAGTATATTGATGATAAGGATATTACGGATACCAATATTTCAGATTTCTTGAAAAAGTAAGATTTGTAGTTGATGATAGAAAACCTAGTGAATATGTGAAGGCTATTATAAAAGATAATCCGGGATTAGTACCAGAAGAAAAAGTCTTGGATGCAATATTTAATGAGATTCGTGACAAGCAAGCTAGTAAAAAGAATGTACAGGTTGTAGAGGGAGTTGTAATAGAAACGCAGGATGAAGCGTTAAGATATTTCAGACATCTTACTGCGGCGGATGTACGTTTGTTGGCATTACAGAGGATAATTAATAGAAATCCCGTGGGTCAAGGGATTCCAATGTCCTTTATGCCGATATTGAGAATTTGTCCGCCAGAGCAAGAGAAAGATTTTATGCAGGAGTGTCAAATGGCGCTGTCAAAAGCATTGTTTAATAAGAATTCAGCGGAAACATTTTATCTCACAGAGTAACGGCAAGTGGGTAATTTGCAAGCATAAAGAAAGAGATACATACGAAGTGCCGGGAGGACATAAGAGAAGCTGGGGAGGATATTTTTGAAACAGCAAAAAGGGAGTTGCAGGAAGAGACTGGAGCTATCAAATTTGAGATAAAACCAATATGCGTATATTCGGTGACAGGTAAAACTAGAGTAAATGATACCGGTGAAGAAACGTTTGGACTGCTTTGTTTTGCAGAGATAACTGAATTTGCGAAAGAATTACATAGCGAAATGGAGAAAGTTGTGCTTATGAATGAGTTGCCTGAGAACTGGACATATCCGTTGATACAGCCGAAATTGATAGAAAATAAAGAGAACCTAAAATTATATTGACTTATATAGATGGACGATATATACTATAGGTAACCAATATATAGACTATCTACATAAGGAGGATTAGATATGGCTGTTGATAAGGCATTAATTTCTGGAAGTATGACAATGCTTCTACTCAGATTACTTGCGGAAAAAGATATGTATGGTTACGAGATGATTGATACTCTGCGTAAAAAATCCTGTAATGTGTTTGAATTGAAAGCAGGAACATTGTATCCTTTATTGCATGGTTTAGAAGGAAAAGGATTGCTTAAGGTATATGAGCAGGAATATGTTGGTAAGACGAGGAAGTATTATAGCATCACGAAAGAGGGAAGAGCATTGCTGGAAACAAAGAAAGCAGAATGGAGCGAATATCAATCTGCTGTAGCCAATGTTCTTGCAATGGGGGTGTAAATATGGAAAAATATTTGGAAAAACTGTTATTGCAAATTCGTTGTAAAAAAGCAAGACCATATATTGCCGAGGAGATAAGGGGACATATTGAAAGTCAGATAGAAGACAATATTGCTGATGGAATGTCATATGAAGAAGCAGAAAAAAATGCTGTTGCAGATATGGGTGATCCGGTTACGGTTGGTATTTCATTAGATAAAATTCATAAGCCCCAGATTGCTTGGAAATTACTTGTTATTGTAGGAATATTGAGCCTGCTAGGAATTTTGCTACAGCAGTCTATATTTTATCAAAGTGGATATAGTAATTTGGAACCGTTTATGCAGGAGATGTATCAACTTGAGACGGAAAGTTTTGTTTATTCTGTTTTTATTGGTTTTGTCTTAATGTGTGGGATTTATTTTATTGATTATACTGTAATTGCAAAATACTCCAAGATAATAGGTTTATTCATAATTACTATGGGGATTTTGCTTTTGGCCGGTTTCTTTGGTGGCGATATTAATGGAGTACGGTATAGTATCGGATTTGGAATGTTCAGAATCTCTGCTACTTCGCTGATGATGTTTTATGTACCAATTTATGGAGCAATTTTATATAAATATAGAGATGGTGGTTTTTCTGCATTGTTAAAGTCGATTGTTTGTCTGATTATTCCTGTTTTTATCACTTTTCGAATGCCGAATCTTATTGTTGCGATAATTATGATGATTAGTATGCTAATTCAGCTTACGGTGGCTATTCTAAAGGGGTGGTTCAAAATATCGGTAAAAAAGACAATTGTTAGTCTGTGGGCAGTTTTCATGTTTTTGCCTATTATGTTGTTGTTTGTGATGTACACATTTCATTTGTTGGCAGAGTATCAGGAAGCAAGGATTCGCTCCTTTTTTTCTGCTTCAAGAGAAGGATTTTATCTTACTTCAATGCTCAGAACATTTAGCAAAGATATTTTGTTTGTAGGTAATAGCGGAAATGATGTGATTGGCAGTCTGCCGGAGTTTAATAGTGATTACATTTTTTCTTATATTCTCAATAGCTATGGAAGTATTGCCGGAATCGTTGTTGTTGCTGTCTTGGCAGCACTTGTAATGTTTATTTTTGGTGCTTCTATTAAACAAAAAAATGAACTTGGCATGGTTATGGGATTCGGTTGTGGAATGATAATCCTATTAAATATTTTATTAAACTTGTTAGGTGCTTTGGGGATAATTCCACCAGCATCCTCCTTCTTGCCATTTTTATCCATTGGCAGAAGTAATATTTTATTGTGCTATGCATTGGTAGGAATTATTATGAGTATTTACAGGTATAAGGACGTGTATCCTAAAAAAATCAGAGCATCACAGGTTTCGTTTCAGAAAACAATATATAACGTGAAGATGGATTAGTGGCTTGACCTTTCTGTAGTCAATAGTTATAATTTGTTTCATGGCAACACTTTGGCAACAGAAAATCAGTAAGCCAAAATAAAATGTGCAAATGAGGTAAAATATAAGCAGATTTTAAATAAAACTTAAACAAAATAGTTTAAGTCAAAGCGACAACTTGCCGAGTTTGAATAACGGATTTATAAAAAGGCAACGCCCTTTATCCTCAAGGGGCAAAAATCTTTAGCCTAGGGAATGAATAAAATAACGAGAAAATAAAGACCTTGTAGAGCGGAAAAACCGTTCTATGAGGTCTTTTTCTTTTACTTAAAATCATGGAGAAAGCCTTGAAAATAGAGGAATATCGAGAGATAAGAGAGAAGAAAGAGAGAGTAAGCCAAGACCTTGAAGGAAGTCCTAAGATGCCTTGAAAGAGAAAATAGGTGAGGATAAAGGATTTTGCCTTTTGAGGATAAAGAGGGTTGCCTGAATATATGGAGATTTCATTTTTGGCAAAATCCGTTTTTGGGGATGCCCTAAAATCAAGGCTTCCAAGGATTGCGTTTTTGGCATTTTCCCCAAAAACATCAAATTTGGCATTTTCCTACTCTTGTATTCCTTGGAAAGAAAGGTGGTATTTATGAGGAAAAAGAATTACAAAGGAGCAAAGGTTTCAAAACGAGTAGTTGCAAAGTGTGAGGGAGTGTGTAGAACTTATGATGCAATTCAATATGCCTATGCAAATCTATTGTCGGAAGCAGAAGAGGTGAAGTCGTTCCAAGTCAATGTATTGTTGCAAGGATTAGAAGAAGGGGCATATACATCTGATTTTGTTATAACAAAAGCCGATGGAAACCTTATGGTAAGGGAATGTGTGAGCAGAAAGCATCTTACAAAACCAATGACAACAAAGCTTTTGGATGCAAGCAGAAACTATTGGAAGTCCCATGGTGTGAGTGATTGGGGCATTGTGATAGAAGAAGAGGAGTAGGCATATGGTCAAAGCAGATATGAGAAAAGGAATGCTTCTAAAAGGAAAAATTGGAGCAGAGGAAAGAATATATCGGGTGTTAGACTTAAAAGAAAAAGTGCTTGTGCTTGATTGTGTAAAAAAGACTATGCCGGTATGGAAAACATATGAGGAATTATCTGATTGTGTGGAAAAAGAGGAAGAAAGCATGGCAGAAGCAATAGACATAATAGATGCCATGGAGGGGGAGAGCAGAAAAACAGCATATCAGAGATATAACATGATTTCAGGTATTCTTCCTTTTCTTTCAGAGGAGAACATGAGAACAGAAGCAATCAAAAGAGCATCAGAAAGATATGGCATTTCCAAACAGACGGTCAGAAATTATTTATGTGAGTATCTGGCAACAATGGATGTCAGAAGTCTTGCACCGGGGTATAAAAAAGCAGAGAAGAAGCTTAGTGCGGATGAAAAGAATATGAGAAAGTCCCTGAACAAATGGTATTACACAACCAAGAAAAGGACATTGAAGAATTGCTATACTCTTATGTTGCAGCATTTTTATTGCAATGCAGATGGTTCATTGAAAGAGCAATATCCATCATACTATCAGTTGTAGGATACGGGAGCGTATTAGGAATATGCCACATTTCTGAAGCAAGGGATAGAGATAATAAAGTCTGGGGAGAAGTTGTAGCAATTTATTTGTTACCGGAGATATGGGGAAGTGGGCAAGGAAGTGAATTGCTTCGATATGCGTTAGGAAAATTGAAAAAGAATGGTTTTAGAAATATTTGTTTGTGGGTAATGAAGGGCAACATAAGAGCTAGAAAATTCTATGAGAAAAATGGGTTTCAAATAAGTGGAAAAGAACGTGAAATCGAGATTGCTGAGTGTAGAGTAAGCGAGGTTGAATATATTTATTATGGTTAAAATACATAGAATCGCAAGTGGTAATGTGAATTGTTATATAGTAGCGGATAATGACAAGGCTATATTGATTGACACTGGTAGGAAGAAGTATTGTGAGAAGATTTTAGAAAGGTGCAAGAAGTTTCATGTAAACTTAATTGTACTCACACACGGACATATGGATCATTGTCAGAATGCTGCTTATCTTGCTGAGGCTTTGCATATTCCAATAGCTATAAATAAAAATGATATGGATCTGATACCGGATAATAGAAAACAATCTTTATTAGCAAAAACATTTTTGGGTAAAATTGTTTAATCTGTATCTCTAAGTAGTTTTGAAATGGATAGCTTAGAACTGTTTGATCCAATAATTTATTTGAAAAATGGCGATGATTTGAGTGAATATGGTATAGCTGCAAAGGTTGTAGAATTACCGGGACATACGAAAGGTTCTATTGGAGTAGAGATAGAGGATAACTTGTTTGTCGGAGATGCGTTGATGAATATGTTTTATCCAACAGTATCTATGCTTTATGTAGATGAACAGGAAATGTTATTAAGTGCTAAATATATTAGTGAATTGGGTGAGAAAACAATTTATTTTGGTCATGGAAAACCAAAACGAAATCGGGAATGGGTAAAATAATACAACGTTCTGGCAAAGGTCTGGTGAAGAAGCACTAGACCTTTTCACGTTGAGAAGAAAATGTAAAAATTATTGAGAAAGCAATACAAGCATAGTATAATGTATTTGTGGAAATATGACAAAAAAGGATGTTTTTTAGAAATAATGTGGTTAATAAATCTCGCACCATTGGTGCGAGAAATGGAGATGGATATGGAAAAAAGTGAAATTGTGGGATATGAGCCGTTGGTCAATGACTTAAAGCTATTAATAAATAAAAAGCAATATCATGTTTTGAAAATGATAAATGCGGAGACTATTAATTTATATTGGGAAATTGGAGAAGAGATTTATAAACAACAAGAACAAAATGGATGGGGAAAATCTATTGTACAAGTATTGTCAAAAGAATTACAGAAAGAATTTCCGGGAGCAAAAGGTTATTCAGCCGCTAATCTGTGGAGAATGCGTAATTTTTACTTGACTTATCGTGATTCTGAAAAACTCGCACCATTGGTGCGAGAAATTAGCTGGAGCAATAATATAATTATCATGGAGAAATGCAAAGATGATTTACAAAGAGAATTTTATATTCAGATGACAAAGCGATATGGTTGGACAAAGCGTGTATTGACTAATTTTATTGAAGCACAAACATATGAAAAATATTTGTTGAATCAGACGAATTTTGATTTAACACTTCCGGTTGAGCAAAGGGTACAGGCTAAGCTTGCGGTAAAAGACGAATATACATTTGATTTTGCGGAATTATCACCGGAATACTCTGAACACGAATTAGAAATGCAGTTGGTAAATAACATAAGAGCGTTTTTAATAGAAATGGGTGGAGACTATACATTCATAGGGAATCAATATCATCTGATGGCGGGGAACAGAGATTTATATATTGATTTATTGCTATTTCATAGAAGACTGAGAAGCCTGATAGCCATAGAATTGAAAATCGGTGAATTTGAAGCAGAATACGCCGGAAAGATGCAACTGTATCTGACAGCATTGGATGAACAGGTTAAATTACCAGACGAGAATCCATCTATTGGTATTATTATTTGCAAGAACAAGGATAAAACTTATGTAGAATATGCTTTAAAGAATATTAATGCGCCAATTGGTGTGGCTACATACCAGTTAAGAAATACGTTACCGGAAGAGATGAAAGCATTGCTGCCGGAGCCGGAGGAGATTGTGAGGAGATTGAGGATATTTGAAGCAGAATAATGCTATTTTATGTAAGAATAGTAGAAATTGGCATGTGATATTATACGAGGGAGAAAGTTTATGGTTCAACAATCATTAGAAACTTGTGGAATGTACAACCTTTTGATAAAAAGGGAAAATAATGTAGCTAAAAGTTTATCAGGCATTTTGGGTTTAATTGAGCCAGAGGTTGCCAAAACATTGGAATATATAAAGACACAATTTCCTAATTTTACAGAGCATGGTATGCAGCATTCTTTACGTATTATTAATTACATATATTCCATCATGAGTGAGGATCTTAAACAAAACATTTCAGATGTAGAAATATTTTGTTTCATTATGGCTGCATTTTTTCATGATATGGGCATGACATTAGTGGATGTTGAAGATAAAGATAATCAGAGAACTAATCATCATCTTTATGCTTATAGACCAATAAAAAATTTCTTTGAAAAATACATGCAGATGTTAGTAGAGAGAAGAAGACTGGAGAAGTGTATTATATTTGTTAGTGAGGCACATGGTAGGTCTATTGAGGAGCTATATAATGATAATGATTTTAGAAAGATTGAAACAATAGAAGGTCAAGTTTTGAGGTATGGCTTGTTAGCAATACTTCTTCGCATTGGAGATTTAATGGATTTGGAAGAGCAAAGAGTGTGTGAGTTTAATATGCATATGAATTTGGAATATTATAATAATCCAGTATCGTTAGTACATAATCGACGCCATTTGGATGATATAACTTACAATTATTCTCCGAGCAAAATTACTGTAAGTGTTTTAACGGATGATAGAGAAAAATATAAAGTATGGTCTCAATGGTTGGAGTACCTTGATGAAGAAATAATGTATGCAAATACACATTATTTAATAGGAGAGAATTCGGATTTCTTTAGAAATTACAAATTACCTGAAGTTATAAAATGTGTAAAGCCAAGTGAAAATGCAAAATTTGCAGTTGAAGAAATTCGATTTCAAGTGGACGATACGGGAGCTCTTTGGGATATAATTACTAAATCGGTTTATACCAATGAATTTGATTATATTAGGGAACTTATACAAAATGCAATAGATGCAACACTTTTAAAGATATATTTAGATGATAAAGAAAATATTGAATATCAATCTCCGAGATCATGGCATTGTAATGATAAAGTAATGATTGCATACTCTCAAAAAGAAGGAACACTTTGGGTTGAAGATTATGGCACTGGTATGAATGAGAATGAACTATCAAACTATTTATTTAAAACTGCAAATTCTGGATATAAATATATGAAAAAGAGAGAATTCATGTTTCCGGCTATTGCAAAATTTGGTATTGGTTTTGTGGCTTGTTTAACAAAAGCGGATAAAATTCAGATATTAACACGAACACAAAGTGATAACGGTATAAATGCTGAAATAGAATCAAAGAGTACAATTGCATTTATTGAGAAAAATATACAACGAGCTTGGCAGGGAACAACAGTAATACTTCACGTTAAAGAAAAGTATTCGTTTGATGAACTTAAAGATTACGTTTTTACTTATTTTGGTTGCCCGAGTGTAGAAATTGATTTAGTAGATGTAGATACACTTAATATGTATGCGGATGGAAGTACATTGCTAGATGAAAGTGAATGTATTTTACAAATTGTAGAACATCCGGAGCAGAAGAGAAATTATGGAATAAATAAAATTTTACCTGATTATAAATGTCTAATGAAGATGATGGAAATATTATCGGATGAAGCAGAAATAGATGGTACGATTGGTAAGGTACGTAATATGTTGAATAATAGTTTTTATGAAACTGATTTATTAGAAAGGATTAAAGCTATTGTTAATGATACAGTTGTAAACGAAGAATGCATGAGTAAAATAAGGAAGGAAGTAAGTAGCCAGAAAAAAATTATTGATGAAAAATTCGAAAAGTATCCCCAATTTTTATTTCACATATTTAGAAATGACATCCATGAAATTGTTGATTATAAACAGTTGATTTTGGAGTTAGACGATACATTTAACATTAGTAGAATTTATAAAGATACAATTAGCAATTCCAGTAGGGGGATAATATATATTTCCTCAAATTTTGTTGATTATAATTTGGGAATAGAGTGGCGTTCAATAAACGCTTTTATGTTCAATGAGGGTAAAATCGTAAAAAATATTGTAAAAGTTTCATCTGATACGGATGATAGTTCTTTGTTTACAAGTAATATTATTAGCCTTGATGAAATTGCAGATGCAGATTATGAAATGAACAATAGATTACAAGAGCAGGAAAGTGAAGATTACTATGAACATATAGTTAAGGGCGAGTATGATGAAATTGATGACAATTATGGTTTTTCATACGATGTGATACTATTAAAAGATAATGATTTTTATGAGATTTTCGATGTCGAAGGAGAGATAATTGAAGACGTCATTGAAAATAATGATTTTTTGAGGGAATACAAATTTTTCAATAATATTGCAGTTCCAGATAGATATAAAGGAGAAAGATTTGTGTTCGGAAAATCTGAATTATATCAAGATGGAATTCTTCTTGAATTTAATCCGCAATGCATTGTACCAATAGGGGTTGGGTATGTTATAGTTAATTTGACAGCAGAATCAAGACTTGAATTAAATGTATCAAGGCATGAGTTGAATAATAACAGAGAGATAATTAGTAAGTGGAATAAGCGTGTTGGCTGTGTTGTTCAAAAGAAAGTAGCTGAAAATTGTATTAGAGTTTTAAAGGAAAATAATTTAGACTTTAAAATTGAGGATTTACTGTCCCAGAATGTGGAAGGTTTTTTTGAAAAAGAATGTTTATTTAATATGAAGGATATACTGAGAGAATTACTAATGTAAGCTCAAGTTTGCACTGAAATGTTGAAGCATTGAAAAATTCTATTTTACTAACATATTTGATATAATATTCATGGCAACACTTTGGCAACAGAAAATCAGTAAGCCAGAATAAAATGCGCAAATGAAGTAAAATATCGGCAGATTTCAAACAAAACTTAAACAAAATAGTTTAAATCAAAGTAACACCTTGCCGAGTTTTGAATAACGGATTAAAATGCCGAAAGCCTGTATTTATGCGGGTTTCCGGCATTTGTTTTATCAAATGGCTCTAGTTTGGCTCTATTTGTGGGCGGAGTAATGGGAAAGAGTTTTACAGATTTTGACTAAAGAAGGAAGGATGTTGATAATTCTGTGGCTAGAAAAAATGCGATTAGATTATATTTAACTGGAACTATAGGACAAATTACGGTAATAGCAATCATAGTTTTCCTATTGCGTAAGATAGGGATAGTCGTTGATTACACAACGGTAATTGGGATGATAGCAATTGGAATTGGCGGAATTTCTTCGGCAATGTGGGGGAGCATTGTCACAATTCGATATCGAAAAATAAATTTTAAGAGGATTGTAATCGAGTTTGTGAACATAAAGCAACCTATCTTCGGCTACTTGCTTGTTTTTATGTTTTTGAGTATAGAGTTTTGTTATCTATTAATGGGTGGAATGTTACAAGTAAAGAATTGGTATATTCCGGTTATATTATTTGTAAAAGCAATTTTGTTCGGTGGGATTGAAGAAATAGGTTGGAGATATACGTTTCAACCAATAATTGAGCAACAGCATAATTATGTGTTTTCGACGTGCGTGACATTTGTTTTCTGGGGAATATGGCATTTTCTTTATTTTTATATTGAAGGATCAATACAATTTGTTCAGGTCGGTAGCTTTTTACTTGGGCTTTTGATAAATTGTTTTATTTTATCTGCACTATACTATAAAACAAAGAGTTTATGGATATGTGTAATGACACATGCATTGATTAATACATTATCGCAAATATCAGTTGGTGGAAATCTAATGGTTTCAATGATATGTAAGGTAATAATTATTTGTATTGCCATTTTTATTTCAAGAGGGGTATGCATAAATAATGAAAAAAGGAATTAAAAGTATGTTACGTGTTTTTCTATGGATTGTAGCAATCATTGTTATTTTAATATGGATTTGCTTTGGTTATCATAGGTATAAGCTTAGGAAAGAGGAAAAATTAAGGGAACCATTAGGGCAGCTTATAGATATAAATGGAAATAATATTAGCATTTATGTTGAGGGGAGTGGTTCCAAAACGCTTGTGTTTTTGTCTGGGAGCGGAACGTGTTCTCCCATTCTGGATTTTAAATCCCTATATTCATTGTTAAGCGACGAGTATAGAATTGTTGTTGTTGAAAAGTTTGGATATGGATATAGTGATGTTGTTGATGAAGACAGAAACATACAGACTGTATTATCTGAAACAAGATTAGCTTTGAATAAAGCAGGAATTGATGGTCCATATGTTTTATGTCCGCATTCTATGTCTGGAATTGAAGCCCTGTATTGGGCACAAGAATATCCGGATGAAATTGAAGCAATCATAGGTTTGGATATGGCTGTGCCAGAATATTACGAGAATATGAAAATAAATCTTCCACTAATGAAACTGGGACAATATGCAGCGAATTTAGGAATTACCAGACTAATTCCTACACTTGCGGAAAGTGATGCTATAAAGCATGGAACGTTGACTAATGACGAAAAGAATAGGTATAGAGCAATTTTTTATAACAGAACGGCAACTGTAACAATGATAAATGAAGCGAAGAGTGTTAAGGATAATGCAAGAATTGTAGCTCAAAATGGAGTACCACAGGTTCCTATGCTGCTTTTTATTTCTGATGGTACTGGTGGAACTGGTTTTGATAAAGAAACATGGAGAAGGATACAGGAAAAATACATCTCAGAAGTGGAGTCTGGGAAGTACATAGAATTGGATTGCCCACATTATGTGCATGATTATGAGTATGGAAGAATAAGTGAGGAGATTAAAAGCTTTTTAAGTGATTAATATTTATCAGTCATTTGAAGGGTGATTTTGTGGGATTGTATATTGCAGATGTTTTGTTTTTTATGGTACAATATCGTCTAAGGAAAGTACCCATGACAGGGCGTTAAGCGTCCGGGGGACGCTTGTTTAGCGCCGACCGGAGCGGAGCGTAGAGGTAGCCTCCCGAGTTTATGATACCGGTTTAACGGAATACATAGGAAGGGGTGCTAGGTGCCAGTGGCACCTGCTTAGCACCGACCGAAACGGAGTGTAGACGTGGCGCCGATGACGGCTTATGAGATCATTTCGATTTTCATTGGGATATTAGCATTGT
>OJMH01001403.1_pt1 | contig 24324 bp, 29 predicted proteins | sample 1597111 | NCBI WGS metagenome assembly OJMH01 (sample SAMEA2452115, study PRJEB22498) | human gut metagenome | reverse complement strand
CCGCAAACGCCGCCCCCGCCCCGGCGCCCCGGACTTTTTTAAATATATACGAAGGATGACGGCAGTGAAAACGATTTTTTATTTAATCTGCCTTATCTATTTAAATATCGACGAAATTTATGAATAATGAGCAAAAAAACGTATATAATAATCATGCGGGGCGAAAAGCGTTCCCATTCATTATAAACACAATTACGCGGGAAAGTTTTTTGAAACTTGTCCCGCTTTTTTGCGGCTCATTGTTGACTTATTCCCTCGGCGCATTTATAATGTAATATAAGTTTGGCCTTTCTTTTGCTTTATATATGCTTAAGGGACGTTGACAGGAATTAAAATTTAAAAAGGGGGCTCTTTCATGGGGTTTTTGGCCATTGATAAAGTAGCCATAAGAAATTTGTTCGGTTTGGGAATAGATATCCGGTGGTACGGGATACTTATAGCCTTGGGCGTTGCCGCGGGCATAGCTCTTGCTATATGGGACGCTAAGCGGCGCAAGATAAGCACGGATGTGGTGCTGGATATGACTCTGGTGGGGGTCATATGCGCTATTGTGTTTGCAAGGCTGTATTATGTAGTATTCGATACCCAGGGTACGTTCGCTAATGATTTTATGGCGATTTTCAGGATATGGGACGGCGGCCTGGCAATATACGGCGGCGTAATAGGCGGAGCGCTGGGTATTTTTGCATACAGCAGGATAAAGAAGTTTAAGCTGTCCGTGCTTTTTGACATTGCCGCTCCCAGCCTTGCCATTGGACAGGCTATAGGGCGCTGGGGCAATTTTATCAATCAGGAAGCCTTTGGGCAGCCGGTCACCAATCCCAGCTGGCAATGGTTCCCTTATGCTACATATATAGAAAATCCTCCTTCGGGCATGGAACCAGGCTGGTATCAGGCCACGTTTTTCTATGAATCCATGTGGTGCCTGCTGTTATGTCTGTTCCTTGTCCTGTACAGGCGCAGACAAAAATTTTCAGGTGAGATTTGCGCATATTATTTCCTGCTTTACGGAATTGAGCGCGCATGCGTGGAACTGCTCAGAACAGACCAGCTCAAGACGCATTTTCTCGACCTGCCGGTGTCCCATCTTTTGAGCGTGGCGCTGGTTATAGCTTCTTTAATTTATTTAATAGTTATGTATTCGCGGGTCAAAAAAGGCCTGGCGGGCTGTGCGACGCCTGGTTCCATATATTATGTGCATAAGCCGGGAGACGGTATTTCAAGCGCAGGCGTCGAGGAAACCAGCGAAGCTTCGGAGGAGCAGAAAGACGGTAGCGCTGAGGACGACGGTACGGAAGCGCCGAACGAAAGCCAGGAAGAAAATGCCGGAGAGCAAGCTCCATCCGAAGGCGGAAGCGAAGAAGAGCCCGCGCAGGCAGATTCAGAAGCCGGAGAAGATGAGGACGACATCTGAAGGGGGGATTGGCAGTGGAACGCAATTTAACTATGCTGACTGATTTATATCAGCTCACCATGATGAACGGCTATTTAAAATACGGCATGGATAAAAACGTAGCTGTTTTTGATATGTTTTTCAGGCCGTTGCAGAATAACAGCGTATATGCGGTTATGGCTGGCCTGGAGCAGGCGATAGAATATATAAATAATCTGCATTTTGCCGAGGAGGATTTGGATTACCTCCGTTCATTAGGTATATTTGACGAGCAGTTTATGGATTATCTGCGCCATTTCAAGTTTACCGGGGACATTTATGCCATTCCCGAAGGGACACCGGTATTCTTTTCCGAGCCTCTTTTAAGGGTTAAGGCTCCTATTATGGAGGCGCAGCTGATAGAAACCGCGCTGCTGAATATTATAAACCATCAGACTCTTATAGCGACTAAGGCCAGCAAGGTAGTATACGCCGCTGGAGGCAAGGGAGTGCTGGAGTTCGGGCTCAGGCGTGCGCAGGGGCCGGACGCGGGCATATACGGCGCGCGTGCATCCATAATCGGCGGCTGTGTGGCGACGAGCAATGTTTTTACCGGTCAGCAGTACGGCCTGCCGGCAAAGGGCACCCATGCGCATAGCTGGGTTATGTCCTTTCCGAGCGAGCTGGAGGCTTTCAGGGCTTACGCGGCGGTATATCCGACCAGCTGCATGCTTTTGGTAGATACCTATGATACGCTTAAAAGCGGCGTTCCCAATGCTATAACCGTATTTAAGGAGCTGCGTGAAAAGGGGTATAAGCCTGTAGGCATAAGGCTGGATTCGGGCGATTTTGCCTATCTTTCCAAAAAGGCGCGGGCTATGCTGGATGAAGCTGGCTTTAACGATGCGCAGATATTTGTTTCGGGCGATTTGGATGAGGATGTAATATGGGATCTTAGGACACAGGGAGCTGCCATAGATGTTTGGGGCGTAGGCACTAAAATGATAACCAGCGATGATTTGCCGGCTCTGGGCGGAGTATATAAATTGTCGGCAGAGATAGTGGACGGGGTGGTTTATCCCAAAATGAAAATTTCCGAAAATCCCGTTAAAATGACTAATCCCGGCATAAAGAAAGTTTTCAGACTGTATGATAATGTTTCGGGAAAAGCGCTTGCCGACCTTATTGCCCTGGAAGAGGAAAGCATAGATACCTCCCAGCCGCTGACCATATTCGACCCTGCTGAAACCTGGAAACGTATGACCATTACCAATTTTACAGCAAAAGAACTTCTGGTTCCTATTTTTATTGAGGGAAGGCAGGTTTATCAATCTCCATCTCTTCCTGATATCCAGGCGTATCATAAAGAGCAGATGGGGACGCTCTGGGATGAATATAAGCGTCTGAAAAGGCCGCATGTTTATAAAGTGGATTTATCGCAGAAGCTTTTTGACCTTAAGAACCAGCTTTTGCAGCAATACAGCAGATAGGGATGCTGGTGCCGCTTATCAAATGTGAAAAAGCGGTTTAGGGCTGCTTAAGCTTATATTATATGGCTGAATTTGCTTAGGGCAGTGGCAGTTTAATGGCTGCTTCGGAGGAATTGGGAGTAATTAAAGAATTAATAAAGCATAATGGGCGGAGAAAATATGAAAGCTTTTATGGGACGGTATAAAAAGACCGAGGCGGATGAATATATAAATTCGCTTAAAGAGGAGTACGAAACTAGGCTCAGGAGCCTGGAAGAGGAGCTGGCGGCACTGCGGGAGGAAAACGAACGCATTAATAAAGAGTGCTCGGCGCTTAAAGAAAAGGAAAACATTATATCTGAGGTGCTGATAGACGCTACAGGCCGGGCGCTGGAAATTGAAAATGAATACAAGGAACGCGCCAGGGAAGAAAATCAGCGGCTGGAACGCCAGAAGGAAGAATTCCGCGACCGCCTTAAAAGCTGTGAAAAGGGTGTAGAAGAGCTTAAAAGCGCCGCCTTAAGCCAAATGGAAAATCTCAGGCAGGCTTTGGAAGAGCTCTCGGCCTGGTCTGGCGGAGGATTAAAAAAGCTTGAGGCGGATATGGGACTGGAGCCTGAAATAGACAGCAATGAATTGGAGCGCAGGATAGCTGCGGGCGTGCATGCGGATTTGCTTTCGGCTTGCCGGGAATTGGGTATAGCTGCCGGTTCTCCTAAAGAAACGGAAAAGAGCAGTGAAAACTGAAACAGCTTTTGCTTTCACGGGTATTCAGGCGGAAAGTCTGCCGTTAGTGGGAGCATATAGGCAATATAAAATTAATGCCAATGGGATTTTTGAGTGCCATGCCGGCCTGGACTGCTGTTATAAAGATTTGTCCGAGGCGTAAGGCTGGTACAATTATGCCGCAAACTAATGATTCAGCAGATATAAAATTTGTTTCGCTTACGGGGTGTTAGTGTAAAAGTGATAATGAGCCGCATCCGGAAAATTTGCCGGTCTTCTGGGCTTATACTCAGTCCGTGTGCGCTTTTTTGTTCCCCCTTGTCTGCCTTGAGAATAGATAAACTGTTTAAAGGCTGAGGCCGCAGAGCCAAAAATGATTGAATTTGCGCCTATGTAAGGCACAGAAACGGCATTTACCGGGCATACATGGAGGGAAAGCAACGCAGCAGGAATGCAAATTCGACTATTTTTGACCGCACTATCCTTTGTATAATAGCGCTGTGTAAATTTTATAAAATAGTAGTTGCCTGAAAATTTAAATTATAGTATAATATCTGCGTTTGGTTAAGAAAATATTAGTAATGGAGAAGTCGCCTAGCTTGGTCGAGGGCGCACGATTGGAAATCGTGTAACTGTTAACAGCGGTTCGAGGGTTCGAATCCCTCCTTCTCCGCCATAATAGGAACATAAAAAAGATATGTTCCGCATAAACCCCGATTTTATCGGGGTTTTTTGCAGTCCAAACGCCGGGATTTCAAGATGCATATTCGTAGATATAAAACAGCTGTTTTTGCTTTGCGGATAGAACTGAACTCCCGTAAAAACCGAATAACCGATTTAAACGGCAGACAAGTCGCTAAAAACTTGTCTGCCGTTTTTGCGTTTAACTGCCCGAAGTTTTGCAAAAGACTTCGGGCTTTTTTCATTACGTAAGCAACAAGGTTCCGGGGTACCCGCCCGCAATCTTTGATTGCGCAGGCGGGTCGGGTTCTTATTTCAAGAAAAGGAGCTGACAAAATGTATTTTACCAATACCCCCGCCCTCAACAGTATGGAGGCGATCATGAAAAAACTGCCCTACGGCACACAGAAAGGCGGAGGTCGGTTGCGCAGATTGTATCAATACACCAAGAAAGACTGCGATTGCAGACTTTGTCTCTACTACAGAAAAAAGAATGGATGTACCTTGACGCTCTGTCCTGTGTTGGAAATCCGGCTTGGATGCGGCGCGGCTACTATTGGAGATGCGGTAAAAGCTGTTTTCAAAGACGCCCAAAATACAGCATTCCAAAAACGCCTGTCACAAATATACCACCGAAAGGATGATGCAACCATGATATTTCAAAACAACCGGCATAAGCAGATTTTTGAAGCCGAGCGATTATCTATGCGAAAGCCCGGCAAAAAGACTCTCGCTGTTTTGTATCTGCTGACTGCTGACCATACACTGTGGATAAAAACAAAACACCTATTCACTTCAAACGGAAAAGTGGATTTAAAAAGCGTCCGTCTCGGAAATGTTTCCACAGACAGCTATGCCCTATGGAAAGCGGTTAAGGAACTGCAGACCGGCGAAAAACAAATATCGCTGTGCGAGCTGGCGGACAGCGGCATCGTCTCCGACAACGCTTTCCGTCTGATTGTGCAGGCGGCAGCTATCGCCCGCTTTGGTACTGCAGTCTTAAATAATACGGAGGTGCGTTATGTCTGAAAATCATAGCTTCGAAGAACAGCAGATTGGAGGGATATGAAATATGGCCTTACTCTTTTCTCAGGTAACTGTAACAGCAGGAAATGACGCAGTAAGTTTTCTCGTTGGCGGAATTCCGAGAGAATACGATGATTTGGAGGATTGGGATGAATTCGATGACTTTCTGAAATATATCGATGAAGAAACAGAAGTGTTGGTTCATGCCGATGCTTACCTCTATGGCGAGGGAGAAACAAGCGAAGCATCCTATTCGGATATTCTGCAGTTTTCCTCACGGCTTAAATCCGGCAGCAATTTCCTTACAGATTACTGTGACAATATAGAGGAAGTAAATTTTAGCTTTACTTGGTCGCCGGAAGAATTATTTGGAATGGAGATGGAATGAGATGAACAAATTTGAAGCAGAACGGCGCTTTGCACAGCGTATGAAGGATAACTATCCGCCCGGCACACGCATCATGCTTTTACAGATGGGCGATGATCCCCGCCCCGTTGAGCCAAACACAAGAGGCACGGTCGCAGTTGTCGATGATATGGGAACGCTGCACTGTAATTTTGATAACGGCAGACAGCTTGGCATCGTCCCCGGCGAGGACAGTTTCCGAAAATTAACCTCTGAGGAATTGGCAGAAGAACAGACAATGGCAGAGTCGGAGGACTTCAGCATGAAAATGCAGTAAGGAAAGGATGATGTGAAAACAAAGGGCACGATGCCCTATGGCAATTCAATTTTTTGATATGTTTGCAGGTATCGGAGGTTTTCGTTCAGGGCTTATGCGCGTTGGCGGTTTTGAATGCATCGGACATTGTGAAATCAATAAATATACTATGAACAGGAAAACTAGGTGATGAAACTATGCTGAACTTTTTGATCGGTCTTTTGCTCGGCGGTTGTATTGCCGCAGTGATTTTGTGCTGTGTGCAGGTGAACCGTATCACCGAATACGAGCAAAAAATCTACAGGCTCAATAAAAAACTGAATAATCGAGATTAAAAACGAGGCCGTTTTGCGTGTATGGAATTCCGTACATGGAAAACGGCCTCGTTTGTTTTCTGCGGAAATTCATACACGCAGACGCCTCCGCAAAGGAGGTGATCAACAATTAACAGCTTTATGGCTTGGGTGGGCGGTAAGAAAGCCCTTCGAGACGAAATTCTCGTCCGTTTTCCGCTGGACTACAAGAGATATATCGAGGTGTTCGGAGGCGCGGGCTGGGTGCTGTTTTACAAACCGCCCGGAAACGATTTTGAAGTGTTCAATGATTTCAACGGAAACCTTGTCAATCTGTACCGGTGTGTACGGGAGCAGCCGGAAAAACTCTGCGGCGAACTACGGTATCTGCTCAACTCCCGCCTTGATTTTGAATATATGAAGCAAATGCTTCATTCGCAGGCAGTTTTGCCCGATGTGCGCAGAGCCGCTTATTACTATGCGCTGATCCGATACAGCTACGCAGCCGGAACCTCTACCTTTGGCAGCCAGCCGCACGCCATGTGGAACAATTTTCCCCTGATAGAAGCAGCGGCGGTCAGGCTGCAAAAGGTCATTGTTGAGAACAAGGACTGTGTAAAGCTCATTTCACAATATGACCGACCAGAGAGCTTCTTCTATTGCGATCCGCCGTATTATCAGGCAGATCAGTACTATGAAGCGGTGTCTGCCGATGGTTTTGACCATCAGGGACTTGCCGAAGCACTGTTTTCTATAAAAGGAAAATTCCTGCTTTCCTATAACGACTGCGAATTTATCCGAGAGCTTTATACCCGCCACGGCATCGTAATTGAGGGAACGACAAGGCTTTCCAATATCGCACAGAGATACGATAACGGAAAGCAGTACCCTGAACTCCTGATCTCCAATTACGACACCACCGAGCTTGCCCGATCCTGCGTTCAGCTCACACTGTTTCATGGTTTTGATCCACAAGAAATCTTAAATGAAAGGATAATTTATAATGGAACGATATAAATTTGGAATGATCCCCGTACCTGCAGAAGCACTTACCTCTGCGGGAATTTCCCCCGGCATAATGGTAGAGGCATTCGCAGACGGTGGACGCATCGTCATTCAGAAAGTACCGGAGGAAGACTTTTGCGAAACTTTCAACGAGGACTGCGAAGGCTGTCCTTACTGCTGCCCCTGCTGCGGCGAATGCCTGAAAGAGCAAATGAACGAATGCTTCGGAGAGGATGATGGCGATGAATAAGCTGTACCGTATTCTCGGCAAGCGAAGAAGAATTACGATTCCCTATGAAATTCGCAGGCGTGCCGGCTTTCAGTATAACGATGTACTGTCCTTTACCGAGCAGGATGGTCGAACCATTATGGTCAGACGAGAGAAAATCTGCGATAACTGCAAAGGAACACGGCCTGCTGTCAACAAGCAGGCGGACGGCATCACGCTGCTGCAGTTTCTTGACGGTCTCTCCGCCGATGAACAGCGCGCCGCCCTCATTCATTTATCGGTAAAATGGGCGGAACAGCAGGGCGGTGAGAAAAATGCCTAAAACGCTTCGTGTTCTGATGGTAGAGCCGCACGAGTCTCCTCATGAGCTGTTTATTACCGACCAGCTTGATGATTTACAGGAAACAGTCGGCGGCTTGATTGAGGTCATTGGCAACGGTGACGGCACGCTGCTCGTCTGCAATGAGGAATCAAAACTCAACGGTATGGACGGCAACCGCCGCTTAAACGGTGATGTGATTGCCGGTCCGTTTTTCGTAGTGGGCGAAGACGGCGAAAACTTCCGTTCTCTCACAGATGAAGAAATGCAGAAATATATGCAGCGCTTTAAGGAAATCGAAGATATCTCACTGGAAGAAGTACAGTCCAATATGGGCTTCTATTTTTTCTCTTTATAATGGAAAGGATGATCTCAAATGAAAGTAAAAGCACAAATTGACCGTTTTATCGGAAAAGACAACCGCATCAAGGCATACGCCAGCGTAATCCTCGGCGGCGAGTATGTGATCAGGGATATCGCCGTTATGGACAGCAAAAACGGTCTGTTCGCAAGAATGCCGTACCGTTCCTACAAAGACCGAAACGGCAATATGCAGTATTCGGATGTGGCGTTTGCTCTGAATGAAACCTCCCGCAATGCTGTCAATGACGCGGTTTTGGAAGTCTATGAACAGCGGCTTCAAATGGAAGAAGATGAATCGCAGGGCTTGGAAGATCAGGAGGAAGATGAAGCCCCGGTTTTTGAGCAGAGAATGTGATTTTTTCAAAAAACAGCCGATTCTCGCTGGACTTTCAGGCTTTTTTCCGTATCCTTATAGTCAGAGGTGATCCGTATGATAAAACTGAAACGATACGCGCTCCTCCTCGCAGGTCTGACGCTCATCAGCCTTGCAGGGTGCGGTAAGCAAGAACCGCCGCTGACGATAACCGACAATCCATCCTCGGTCGGCACTTTGGCAGATGTAACATCGGCTGCCGAACCAAACAATGAGATTCCTGCCAGTCCGTCTGCTCCGGCAGAATCGGAGAGTCCGGCAGAAAGCGTATCCGAAACACAGCAGCAGGCAGAACAAACAGAACCCCCGGCAGAGCCTTCCGGCACGGAGGATGCTGATGAATCCAAAGAGCCTGCACCGGCAGAAGAAAAAATAAATCCAGTCTCACCTGCACCGCAGCCGGAAGAACCGGAAACGCAAAAACCAAAACCTGCGCCGACACAGCCACCTGCGGAAGAACCGCCACAGAGCGAGCCGCCGCAGGAAACCGCACTGCCCGAAGAACTCACCATTCCCGACTTTAACATTCAGACTTGGATCGACTATGCGAAAACCTACGCTGTGAGCATTGGGCTGCGGCTGGAAAGCTCGGCGGTTGACTGCTGGGACAATCCAATCACAGCAGGTGCGCACAGCCTGTATCTGGAACGGGATATTGAAAGCCGCTTAAACCGGTACAGTAAGGACGAGGATATTACCGATGTCTGGATATGGGCGGAGGAACGCTCCGATGGGAGCTACGATTTATATATCGGCTACGCTTAAACCAAAATCAAAACTGGATATTTCAATATAAACGCACTGTGTAAAAATCACGGTGCGTTTTTTCATTTCAAGGAGGTTTTCAAGTGAAAACGAAAAAAGTCAAAAAGATAATGTCGCTGTTTCTTGCGGCGCTGATGTGCGTTACCACCCTTGCGGGCTTTGGTACGACCGCCTACGCCACAGAAGAAACCGATGAGGTGTATCTTGTCTCCTTCCCCCGTGACGGGGATGACAACTACAGCGGCGAATGGGGACACGGCAGCCATGAATTTATGAACGGCTGGGCGACCGACACATCCCGCTACACCTCTGTTTATGCTATGGGATCATACAACGGAAATATCTGTTACTGTATTGAGATTGGCGTCCCTCTGAAAACAGGTGATCGTTTCACCAAAACAGGTGAAAACTTTTGGGATAATTATCCCTCGTCCTACAACAAAACCATTTCCCCCGATGATATAAAACTGTTTATTGGCAGAATCATGCAATATGGCTACACGGGGACGATTTCGACCTCTTGGCGTTCGCAGAATGAGGGCGGCGACAAGCTGGCTCACGCTGTCGCCACGCAGCTTTTAATTTGGGAAACTGTGGTTGGCGAGCGTGACGCAGACTTTAACAAGGTCAGCACCGGCGGCAAAGACGCTATTCTCGATCAGATCAACACAAACCATCCTTTACGCAGTAAGATTATGAACTACTACAATTCCATTGCGGCAAGCGTGCAGACCCATTCCAAAGTGCCGAGCTTCTTCTCCAAATCCACAGGTAAAGCGCAGAATATTGAACTGGAATGGGACGGCGAAAAGTACACAGCCACGCTCACCGACAAAAACAATGTGCTTGGGAGTTACTCTTTTTCTGCAAGTGTTTCGGGAATTCATTTTTCCGTAAATGGAAATAAGCTGACGATCACCGCCGACAAAGCGCCGAGCAGTACCGTCACGATTACCGCAGAAAAGAAAAATTCGCAAAGGCGTGGCGTCATCACTTGGACGGACGGTGTTTACGGCCCTAACGGAGAGCTGCAGGATACCGTCACCTACGCACAGGAGGTCAACGATCCTGTAAAAGGTTATCTCAATATCAAGGTATCCTATGGCTCGGCAAAGATCGTAAAAACCTCCGAGGACGGCAAGGTTGATGGGATTCCTTTCCGCATTCAGGGCAATGGTATAGATGAAACTGTTAAGACGGCAAACGGAGGCCAGATTCAGGTGGATAATCTCAATTCGGGAATTTATACCGTAACCGAACAGACGGAAAACAAATATGAACCGCAGGAAAGCCGCAGAGTCACTGTGGTATCCGGGCAGACGGCAACCGTAACATTCAACAACGTTCTCAAACGCGGCGACCTCAAGGTGATCAAGACCTCGGAGGACAATATGGTTGAAGGTGTAAAATTTCATCTTTACGGCACCTCCCTCGCGGGGCTGAAGGTAGATGAATATGCTGTGACCGATGCATCAGGTACGGCGATCTTCAAAGATGTACTCATTTCAGGCAGCACACCGTATACTCTCGAAGAGGTGGATACCGATATCAAATATGTCGTGCCTCCCGAACAGACAGCAGTAATCGAGTGGAATAAGGTGACCGACAAGAGCTTCCACAATGTCCTCAAAAAATGGAGCCTCACCGCCACCAAATCCGACAGTGAAAAAGGACTGCCGCAGGGTGACGCTTCTCTCGCCGGAGCAAAATACGGTGTATTAAACGGCGAGCAGCTTATGGATGTCTACGAAACCGACCACAGCGGACAGTTCACCACAAAATCCTATATCTGCGGAAATGATTGGAGCCTGCGCGAGATCGAGCCAAGCGAGGGGTATCTGCTCAACACAGAATCTTTGCATATCGGCGCAGAAGCGAAGCTCTATACGGCAGAGTTCAATCTTGCGCCGCCGCTTGACTCTTACGAAACGGTCAAGAAAGGAAAAATCGCCGTCATAAAACATTGCGATGACGGCGAAACACAGATCGAAACACCCAAAGAAGACGCAGAATTTCAGGTGTTCCTAAAAAGCGCCGGAAGTTATGCGGATGCAAAGGAGACTGAGCGAGATACCCTTATTTGTGATTCGTATGGTTTCGCCGAGTCTAAACTGCTCCCATACGGAATATACACGGTGAAACAAACCAAAGGCTGGGACGGCAAGGAGCTGATGCCTGCCTTTGATGTGTTTGTAAGTGAGAACAACGAGGTTTACCGCTATCTTATCAACAATGCCACATTTGAATCCCTGATCGAAATCGTGAAAAAGGATGCGGAAACCGGCAAGGTTATCCCCGCCGCAGGCGTAGGGTTCAAGGTCAGAAATACGGACACAGGTGAATATATCGTCCAGCATATCAATTACCCAACACCGGTGGATATCGACACCTATTACACCGATACCACAGGCAAGCTGATGATGCCCGAACCTCTTGGCTTCGGGAATTACGAGTTAATTGAGCAGTGCAGCGCATATGGGTATGTCCTTGACTCCACGCCCGTACCGTTCAAGGTGGACGGCACACAGACCACCGTTGTGGTCGAAAAGCATAATATCGCGCAGAAAGGCACCATCACGGTCGGCAAGATCGGCGAGGTGTTCTCTTCCGTGACGGAAACAGACGGTATCTATCAGCCGGTTTACGCGGTAGGCAATGTACCGGATACTCACTATGTCATTACGGCGGTCGGAGATATCTATACGCCGGATGGAACACTCCGATATCAGGATGAACAGGTTGTGGCTCGTTTGCAGACAGGCCGGGACGGCACTGCGACCACAGAACCGTTGTATCTTGGAACTTTCAAAATTTGTGAGGAAAAAGCCGCCTATGGTATGGTGATCAGCAGCGAAATTAAAACAGTGGAGCTGACCTATGCCGGCGAAAATGTTGAGATGACTTCCACTGAGGTCTCGTTCTACAACGAGCGTCAAAAGGCAGAAATCAGTCTCTCCAAAATTTTGGAGCAGAACGAGCTGTTCGGTATCGGCGGAAACGGCGAAATCCTCTCGGTACAGTTCGGACTGTTCGCTGCAGAGGATCTGACGGCGGCAGACGGCTCGGTGATCCCGAAAGACGGACTGCTGGAAATCGTCAATTGTACGGAAAACGGTAAGGCGGTGTTTAAGACCGACATCTCCGTTGGCGCGAAACTCTATGTCAAGGAAATCGCCGTAGACGATCACTATCTCCTCTCGGACGAAAAATATCCTGTGGAGTTTGTGTATGCAGGGCAGGATATCGCCGTTTTGGAAATTCAGGTCAATGACGGCGAAGCGATTGAAAATGATCTCATCTACGGAAATATTAAGGGCTTGAAGATTGATCGTGAAACAGAAGAAACCGTTGCTGGCGCTCTGTTCGGTTTGTTCCGTTCAGACGAAACCGAGTTTACGGAAGAAACGGCTGTTCTTACTGCCGAATCACAGCCGGACGGCGTCTTCACATTTGAGCAAATTCCTTACGGAAATTGGCTCATAAAGGAACTGCGACCTGCGGACTCTTTCCTCCTAAGTGGGGAAATCTATCCCGTGACCGTATCCGAGCATGAACAGCTCATCGAAATCACCGTAGTCAATGACCGTATCCCTGAAATCGGAACAACGGCGGCTGTGGACGGCGAAAAGGAAATCTGTGCGACCGAGGTCTTCACCCTTACCGATACTGTATCTTACAAGCACCTGATCCCCAGCAAAGAGTATGTCCTCAAGGGCGTGCTTATGGATAATTCCACAGGCAAGCCGCTTGTGATTAACGGCGAGGAAATCCGTTCCGAAACGGTCTTTACACCCGAAGCGCCCACAGGCGAAGCAATCGTGGAATTCGTCTTTGATTCCAAATATATCAAGGAAGATACCGATATTGTGGTGTTTGAAAGCCTGTATAAAGACGGCAAAGAGCTCGCCGTCCATTCGGATATCGAAGACGAGGGACAGACCGTAAAGGTGAAAATCCCTGAAATCAGAACTCAGGCGACCGCAGACGGAAAGAAAGAAATCACGGCAAACGGCAGAGTAAAAATTGAGGATGTTGTATCCTACAACAATCTGACTCCCGGCAAGGAGTATACGGTAAAAGGTGTTCTTATGGACAAATCCACAGGAGAACCGCTGCTTGTTGACGGAGAGGAAATCCGCAGCTCTTTCACCTTTAAGCCCGATGCGCCGGACAGTGAAATTACCGTTACCTTTGTATTTGACGCATCAGGACTGACAAGTGCAGCCGAAATTGTGGTGTTTGAAGGTCTGTACCGTGACGATGTTGAAATCGCTGTCCATGCGGATATCGAGGACGAAGGTCAGACGGTGAAGATCACACCTCCTGTCCCCGATGTACCGCAGACCGGTGATGACTCAAATCTCGGCTTTTGGATCGGACTCGGTGCAGTAGCCGTGGGCGGTGCGGTTGCCTCTGCGATCATCCTCATGAAAAAGAAAAAGGATGATGATAATGAGTAACCCAAAAAAGATGGTAGTGAAGCGGAGCCGTTGCAGCCGCGCTTGCAAGGATGCAGGCGGAGCAAACGAGTCTTTTTTTGGAGAGGAGGAGCAGCGGCGAGAGCGAGCTTTTCGCCATAAGGCGGAAACGAGCGTTTCAAAGCTTGCGACGACGAAATGATGAAAAAGGTGTATATCTGCTCTCCCCTCGGCGGTGATGTAGAGGAAAATCTGCGTAAAGTCAGACGGTACGCCAAATATGCATTGCTGTGCGGCACGGCTCCGGTCGTGCCGCATTTCTATGCGCTCTGCCTTGATGACAGCATCCCCAAAGAGAGAGAAATCGGCATAGCGGCAGGTCTATCGCTTTTATGGTTCTGTGATGAAATGTGGCTCTTCGGTGATGAGGTGACCGAGGGTATGGCGGCTGAAATACAATTTTGCAAAAACCTCAATGTGACAATCCGAAAGGTTCGGGAAAATGAAATCAATAAAGTGTTAGGAGGAAAACACCGATGAAAAAGAAATGGACAAGACTTCTTGTCTGTGCCGCTGTAGTGGCGCTGATTATTACTGTTTCCGCCGTGCCGGTCTTTGCCGCCGGCGATGTGGCGGGAGCTATCGAAAACACATGGACGCAGGCACAGACGCAGATAAAAACAGTGGTTAATAATGTCGTGTTCCCCGTGGTGGACATGATCCTTGCGATCCTGTTTTTCGTGAAGGTCGGCACGGCATATTTTGAGTACCGCAAGCACGGGCAGTTTGAATTTGCCGCACCCTGCATCCTGTTCGCCTGTCTCATTTTCACGCTGACTGCGCCTCTGTATATCTAGACGATTTTATAAAATTTATTTGCAAAGTCTCTGGACTTCCGTACCCCTTCTCGGTATTCTGTTGTATCGGGAAACGGAGGTGATCCTATGAAAAGCTTATTGAAAGATATGTTTTATCAGCGATTCAGTTTGGAAAATGACAGCGTGAAGCATCAGAAACAACTGCACGAAGTATCCTCGCTGATTGAAAGAAACGAGGAAGATCTGAAAGCGCGGCTGAATACCGAAGAACAGGAAGTATTTGAGAAATATCTCGACTGCACAAATGAAATCAGATCGCTTGAATGCTGTGATGAGTTTGTGGCAGGATTCCGGCTCGGCGGACGAATTGTCATGGAAATCATCTTTGGTGCGGATGATTCAGAGCTGCAGGATTAACAACACAACCACAGAGCAGACGGCAAAAGCCGTCTGCTCTGTTTGGAATATACGGAGGTGATGACCTATTTTCGATTAGTTAGGAGATATATTCTCCGGTATCGGCGACGCCATTGGCGGCGTGTTCGACTTTTTAGGAGAGCAAATATCCAATGTAATCTGGGACACTATGCTCAAATGGTTTTATGAAACCATCTACAACGCCGTAGCCGATTTTTTCAGCATGATGGGCAATATGGGCGCAGATATCTTTGACCTTGACTGGATTCAGGCGACCATCAAACTCTTCACGCTGTTCGGCTGGGCGCTCTTTGTTGCAGGTGTGGTTGTCGCCATATTTGATGTGGCGATTGAGTATCAGTGCGGCAGAGCAAATATCAAGTCAACGGCTGTCAATATCCTAAAAGGCTTCTTCGCCTGTTCGCTCATTGGCATTGTGCCGGTGGAACTGTACAAGTTCTGCATCAGCCTGCAAAACACCTTTTCCCACGACCTGTCGGCGCTCTTTGCAGGCGGACGAACCCTCGACCTTGCGGGAGAAAGCACCAGCGTTCTGCAGGGCAGCTTTGCAGTAAGTACCAACATTCAGATGAATTTGTTTAATATCCTTGCACTGATCGCCTTTGCCTACTGCGTGGTCAAGATATTTTTTGCGAACATTAAACGCGGCGGAATCCTGCTCATTCAGATGGCGGTGGGAGCACTGTATATGTTCTCTGTGCCGAGAGGCTATCAGGACGGATTTAATCAGTGGATGAAGCAGATCGCGGCTCTGTGCCTCACGGCATTCATGCAGACTTCGCTGTTGTTTTTGGGGCTGCTGACCTTTCCCGGCAATATGCTTTTAGGGCTTGGCATTATGCTTGCGGCAAACGAAGTGCCGAGAATTGCCCAGCAGTTTGGGCTTGACAGCTCGGTCAGGGTAAATATGATGTCGGTTGTTCACGCAACGACCACTGCGGTCAATCTGACGCGTTCAGTTGCCAGAGCCGCAGGAAAGTGAGGTAATACAGCATGAAAGAAAACAACGAGCTTGAAAGAGCCGATATTGCTGTCGACCGTGAGATGGAGGTAGACTGCGATATCGGGCAGGAAATCACCGTCTGCATCGAAACATGGTTCGATGTAGATAAGAAATTCGGTGTTCAGACGGCGGACGATGACAGCACATGGCTGAATATGTACGGCAAATACAACCCCTTCGAAGATACGCTTCGCATCGAATGCGAAATCAGCCGCGATAACGGCAGCGAATATTTTGACTACCAGCCCACCGACAGCGAGGCGCAGCTCATTAAGAAAATGATTGCAGATAAAATCCGTGAGGAATACCATCAGACGTTGCAGGAATTCTGCGGCGATATACAAAATGAAATGATGATGGGAGGAATGTAAGTGACGCAGTATCTATACCCGCAGAACTTAAAAGCCACAGCAAACCTGTGGTTGTGGGGACTGCGGGATTTTTGCATTCTCGGCATCGCCGCGCTGCTATCCATTGTGGCGCTGGTGCAGCTTCGGATCGTGATCCCTGCCGCCGCCACGCTCTGCTATGGCTTTCTGACTATCCGTCTGGACGATACGACCATACTGGATTTTATGAAATATGCTGTGCGGTACTTTATATCTACCCAACAATATTTTGAGTGGAGGTGATTACGCTTGACAACCAAAGAAAAACCGCAGAAAAAGAAAAAAGGACGCTCGGTACAGGAACTTTTAGGCGTCAAGACCTTTACCAAATACGGACTTGCGGTCGGCAAGTACGATCTGTTGTTTTATCTCGTCTCGCCCACCAACATCTCGGTGCTGTCCCATACCAATATCGAAATCAAAATCCGCCATCTGATGATGGCGCTGTCCGCCATCCCTGATATTGAGATCACCTGCACCGACTCCTCCGAGTGCTTTGACGATAACAAATCGTATTTAAGCGACAGGCTCTCGGAGGAACAGAATCCGAAGGTGCGGAAAATTATCAAAAAGGACATCGACTTTCTCGACCATATTCAAATGGAGATGGCGACCGCAAGGCAGTTTTTGTTTATCGCAAGGCTGAAAGACCGTAAAGAGAAACAGACCTTTGAAGCGGCAAACCGTATCGAGAAAACCATCTCTGAGCAGGGCTTTGAAGTGCAGCGGATGAAGAAAGCGGACATCAAGCGCTTTCTCGCCCTGTATTTTGAAGCCAGCATGAACGGAGAGCAGATGCCCGACATTGACGGCGAACAATTCTATGAGGTGGACGATGAAGCTTCGGAAGATTAGTCTTGCCGTTCTTTCCGTTCTACTGTCGGCAATTGCCGCCTTGTCCGGCTTTATGATTTATACGCAACTGTCCGACCGGCAGAAAGAAAAAGAAGAATTCGATACCCTTGCTGAGATGGTGGAAGTAACGCCGGAAAAACCCAACGATGAAACGGCTGTGCCAACGGATGATACTTCCGAACCTGTGCGGGATCTGTCAGGGCTGTTTGCACAGAACAGCGACTGCATCGGCTGGCTGTGTATTCTCGATACGCAGCTAAGCTATCCCATCATGCACACCCCGGACAATCCGCAGAAATATCTGCGCCGAAGTTTTTACGGCGAATACAGTCAAAGCGGCGTGCCGTTTCTGGACTGGCGGTGCGGCCTGCAGAGCGATCATCTCATTGTTTACGGTCACAACATGAAAAACGGCACGATGTTCTCATCGCTTCGGAATTATACTGACCCGGCGTTCTGTGCCGAGCATCCGGTCATAGAATTTCAAACAGCAGACGATGTGGAACAATATACTGTCTTTGCCGTTGCCGCTGTTCAAAAAACCGATACTTGGTACAACTTTATTCATGCGGTCGACAGCACAGATTTCACCGAACAAGCCGCAGCAATCATGCAAAAATTGCTCTATAATACCGGTGTTACACCTGTGTTTGGACAGCAGATCATCACTCTGTCCACCTGTTACGGTTCAGGAAAAAACGGCAGGCTGATTGTTGCAGCCGTGAAACTGTAATCTTTTACGGGCGTTCGCATCGCCTCATTGACAAAAGGGGTTAAAATAGGGTATAATACTTTACAAAGTATACTGTACCATTCCCCTTCGCACTTGCGCGTTGTGCGGAGATAACAGAATCTCTTTTGTAATGGAGGCGCCGTGCATGGATAAGCAGGAGCAACTGCGTCAGATAGCGGAGATCACCGCGCAGATCGGTATTCTGCCGAAAGGATATATCTCAAAGAAACAAATCAACGGTAAAGTCTATTACTATCATCAATGGTCGCAAAGCGGCGTGAAACAGAGCCGGTATCTGCGCGACGGTGAAATCAAACCGCTTGCCGAACAGATAGAACAGCGCAAGGCGCTGCAGGCAAAGCTGCGCAGTCTGAAAGCAAAGTCTTCTGTTGGGAGCAAAAAACGAAATGAGGTGAACAGCTTGAAATGTACCCTGATGCATAAACGAATCCAAGTGGCGGAACTGGAACTGGATGACGCCACCGGCTTTATACAAAAAATCGGGACGGTCTATGCGCCGGAGCATCTGCCGGTCGGCATTCCGATACGAAAAGGCGTTACCGACCGCGCGGCGCTCAACGAGTGGTGGACAGACCGTTCCATCCCGGCGAGCCGTTCAGGTGTTCGGGAGGCGCTGGAAACGCTGGCAATCACCAGCACAATAATGCTGCTGGTGCGCTGTTGGGGATTAAGCCTGTCGGATCAGTATTGGATCTGTCCCGAAGGCTCCGACCTTACTTGGGACAGTATCAACTTTTTTGAGAACGATTTTTCAGACGATATCGGCGATGTCCTGTTCGGCGCGGAAAAAAAGGCGGACGGTCTGGACTTTTCTTCGCCGGACAATACCTCGGACGGTAATCTGAAAAAGCGCTGGAAAATCATAAACGGCAAACGCTGTCTTGTGAAGGGCGGCAGCAACCCGTTCCGTCAGCAGCCTTTCAACGAGGTGATCGCCTCCGAAATCATGGAACGGCTCGGCATTCCCCATGTGCCGTACACGGTAACATGGAGCAAGGGAGCGCCATACAGCGTGTGCGAGGACTTTATTACCGAAAATACCGAGCTGATTCCGGCGTGGCGCATTCTCAAAACACAGAAAAAGGATAACAGCACCTCGGTATACCGGCATTTTATAAACTGCTGCGAGGCACTCGGCATAAAAGACGCCGTGCCATATCTTGACCGAATGATCGTGCTGGACTATATCATCGCCAACGAAGACCGGCACCTGAACAATTTCGGTGTGATCCGCAATGCCGAAACATTGGAGTGGCTCGGCTTTGCACCCATCTATGACAGCGGCTCCTCTCTCGGCTATGACAAAATGCCCGCGCAGATGCATTCGGAAAAAGAGGTCGTCTGCAAGCCGTTTAAAAACCATCATTCGGAGCAGTTAAAGCTGGTTTCTGACTTTAGCTGGATTGATTTTGGCAGCCTATCGGATATAGGGGAACTGATTACCAATGTTTTGTCCGCAGACGGCGCAAAGGATTATATGGATGAAAATCGCATCCGGGCGATTGCCGGGGCAGCGCAGCGGCGGATCGAACAGCTTTCACAGCTTGCCATAAGCTATACGCCGGTACAGGAGATTTCCACAGAGGATGATGTGAAAGAAAACATTGCCGAGAACTACACTCCGAAAATGGAACTGTAATAAAAAAATAAATCAGATCAGTTGTTTTGCAGACAGCAAAACGGCTGATTTTTTGTGCCTTCCTTCTGTCTGCAAAACGGCAAAAGGAGGCTCTATATGTTCAAAAGGAAACCAAAGGTACTCACACCGGAGCAGGTGGAAGAAGTCAGAACAAAGGATTTTTTCGATATGATCCTGCCCGGCACAATCAAATTCCTTTCCGACCATTATATCTTGGGCGACAGTTATCGCTGTGTATGGGCGATCCGTGAGTATCCGCCCTCTACCGAGGAACAGGCGATCCTCTCTCAGCTTGCCGACCGCAGCGGCGTAACCTTACGCATCTATCACAGACTGGTCGAAAGCATGGAACAGAGGAAAATCATTCAAAACGCCACTCGCCGAAACAAGCTGAAAAGCGGCGGCACCGATGTAAACGAAACCATCGAAGCCGAGGGTAATCTGCAGGATGTAGTGGAGCTGCTGGCAAATCTCCGCAAGAACCGTGAGCCGCTTCTGCACTGCTCGGTGTTCATCGAATTAAAGGCACGGAATATGGACGCGCTCAAAGAGCTGCAGAGCGAAATAGCAATGGAACTGACGCGCTCCAAAATTTCGGTAGACCGCCTGACCTTACGGCAGAAAGAAGGCTTTTTGTCTGTTCTGCCAGTGGGCGCAAATCAGTTCGGAGCGCAGTATGAGCGCGTCTTGCCTGCCAGCTCGGTGGCAAATCTGTATCCCTTCAACTTCTCCGGCAAGACCGATCCGAGAGGCATCTATATCGGCAGGGATAAGTTCGGCACGAACATTCTCGTGGATTTCGACCGCAGAGCCGAAGACAAAACCACAAGCAATATCCTTATACTTGGCAACAGCGGTCAGGGCAAAAGTTATCTGTTAAAGTTAATTCTCACCAACCTGCGCGAATCGGGAAAGCTGATCATCTGCCTTGATCCCGAAAGCGAGTACGAAGAAATCTGTTCGGCACTGGGCGGCTGTTATATCGATTTCCTATCCGGCGAGTACACTATAAATCCGTTAGAGCCGAAAGCTTGGAATGACAGCACAGACGATGTTGAGCCCGATGCACCTGCGGCGTTTAAAAAAGCGACAAGGCTCAGTCAGCACATTGCATTTTTAAAAGACTTTTTCCGCAGCTACAAGGATTTCAGCGACAGTCAGATCGATACCATTGAAATTCTGCTCTCTAAGCTGTATGCCCGGTTCGGCATCACCGACAGTACCGATTACAGCAAGCTGAAGCCCACTGATTATCCGCTTATGGAGGACTTCTACAAACTGTGCGAGGAAGAATTCTACAGCTACGATAAAAGCAGAAAATACCTCTACACGGAGGAAACACTCCAGGAGGTGTGCCTCGGTATCCACTCCATGTGTGTCGGCTCGGAGTCAAAATATTTCAACGGACACACCAACATCACGGACGATGCATTCCTCGTATTCGGCGTGAAGGGCTTAATGGATACCAATAAGCGATTAAAAGATGCTATGCTGTTTAACATCCTGTCCTTCATGAGCAATCAGCTTCTCGGCAAGGGTAATACGGCGGCATCCATAGATGAACTGTACCTCTTTCTCACGAACATGACGGCAATCGAATATATCCGCAACGCCATGAAGCGTGTGCGTAAAAAGGATTCCTCGATTATTCTGGCAAGTCAGAATATCGAGGATTTTTTGATCCCGTCTATCCGTGAGTTTACAAAACCGCTGTTTTCTATTCCTACGCATCAGTTTTTGTTCAACGCAGGACAGATAAATCCAAAGGAATATATGGACGCACTTCAAGTCGAGGCTGCCGAATTTGAACTGATCAAATATCCCGAAAGAGGCACCTGCCTCTACCGCTGCGGCAACGAGCGATATCTGCTGCAGGTCATTGCTCCCGATTACAAATCCTCATTATTCGGAAAGGCAGGTGGACGATAATGACACCGGCAGAAGAAAAAAGAGTCCGTGAGCTGACGGAAGAAATCGCCGAACTCAAAAAGCGTCTGACTTTGAAAAGCGCGGCAATGACGAACAGGGACACTTCCGATGAGCTTGAAAAGATTGGCGAGCTGTTAAGCGAAAAGAATGCGCTGACCGGTCTTGATGAGGACGCGACCTATCTTTATCTCGATGACGGCGAATGGTTTCGGGAGGTCAAAGGCTTTGTGGACGAGGACTCCGGTATGCACGACTGTATGGGAACAGCGCTGAAGATCGGCGACACGGTATCACTAAACGGATATCCCCGGCTGGTTATGCAGGATATGCCTTCACAAAAAACACTCTTGGAATGCGGCTGCAAAAAAATCAAGGATTGTTCGGAGATGGATATACAGGATGCTTTTAGCTGTGCCTTTACCGTCTCCCTCCACTCCTGTTTGGAAGATTTGAAAACAGTCTGGCACACGGCATGGAGATGCGGCTATGAGCGCGACCGTTGCCGCCGCCCTTAAAAAGATTGCTGTCTCACCGCTTACGAATCCCAAGATACTGAAAACAGTACTCGGCATCGTGATTGGGATTATCATTATTATCATCATGCCCATCGTGGCGATTGTCTCTATCTTTAACGGCAGCATCGAGATTGACACCGACCGTCTGCAGACGATGGTGGTAGAAAACCTCTCTGCCGAGGAACAGCAAAAGCTGCAGTTTGTTGAGGATACCATGTACGCCATTGAAGATGAGATGAAAGCCGCCGGTTTCACCGATAAAGTAAAGGAGGCGCAGGTACTGTATGTGCTTGCGCTTTCCGATTTTGCCGGACAACCTGATTTTGTTTCCAAACTCGTGGGCTGCTTTGCCGAAGATCAGACAGACGAACAGCTCATCGCAGCAGTCAACTCTGCATTCGGCACACAGCTCACAGCCGAAGATTTCGGCAAAGTTATGGGAAATATCCGCGCTACGGCAATCGACATTTCGGACTTTACCGATCCCGCAACAAAAAACAATTTGGATATCGTGAAATGGGCAATCCATGCGCAGGAAAAAGGATGGGGCTATGTCTACGGCACATACGGTTCCGTGCTGGATGAAGCGTTGCTGACAAGCAAGATCGCTCAGTATCCCGATGAGGTCGGCGGTTATGAGGATTTCATCCGTCAGAATTGGCTTGGCGGCAGAACCGCAGACTGTGTTGGACTTATAAAAGGCTACGGCTGGTACAATACCGAAACCGCGCAGATTGAAATCGGCGCAAACGGTATGCCCGACATCGGTGCGAATACCATGTATGAAAACGCCACAGAGAAAGGCACGATTGATACCATCCCCGAAATTCCCGGTTTGGCTGTTTGGCACGAAGGTCATATCGGCATCTATATCGGAAGCGGCGAAGTGATCCAAGCCGCGAATACCAATGCCGGAGTCATACGCACACCCATCGGTCAAACCGGCTGGACGCACTGGCTGAAAATCCCGTATATCAGCTATATCGAAGAAACGGAGGAAAATCAAAATGCCTAAAAAAAGATGGCTATCAGACGAACAAAGAAATGAAAACAGAAAATCATCTCAAGAAAATTACCGGCACCGAGTCCGCCGCTTCACCTTTCAGTTTTCTCTCAAGGATACGGAAGCATTGGAATGGTTTGAAGCACAGCCCGACAAAGGTAAATATCTGAAAGAACTGATCCTTGCAGATAAACAACAGCAATTACAGAAACAACAGGAAAACGAAACCAATGAAATCCTGCTGGCGGAAGATGCGGTTCAAACCACAGCCTACCTTGCCAATGCCCCGGACTGCTGTTCGGGAACTGAGCAGCTTGATCATGTTCTCGAAATGTTCGGCGCCGATGTAATGGATGAAGATGTCTATCACAGCGAAGATCAGCATCCGAAGATGTCCTTGTGAAGGAGGATCAAATGAAAGGAAAAATGAAATCCCTTTACGGGATATATAAAAAGCATGGACGTGAAGCGTTTCTCGATGCGGCTAAAAGCTACTCTGTCCATGTAAGCGACACCATCGAGGATACCCTTTCTGAGATGGAATCCCGATGGTATGACGGCAGTCATACCATGACCGAGGCTGAAAAGATGATCGATGATTACAACAACGGGCTAACGCCGCTAAACGAACAGGAACACCCATCTGTCGATATGGCACAGCCCCAAATGAAAATGTGAGGTGAGCATCATGAAAAAAGCAGTAATCCCTGTGTCCTTTGACGCGGAAAAACTCTCCGCCGCCAAACTGTATATGGCACAGAAAGACCTGTCCTTTGAGGAAGAAATGGAAAAAGCCGCTGACGCATTGTACAGCAAACACGTGCCTGCAGGTGTGCGGGAGTTTATCGAACTGAACGCCGGGAACAAAGCAGCCGCTGCCAAGCCGAAGAAACCGAAAGCTGTTCCTTCTTCTGCTGTGGGCGCTCCCGGCCGCACGGACGGTGATTCCGATTGAGAAGCCAGAACTTCGGCATCGGAAGCGTCGGAAGAAGCCTTTTCGAGGGCTTTCAGCGCGGAACCCCTGATGATCGGGATGTCGTCGCCGGGGAAGTCATAGGAGCTCAAAAGCTCTCTGATCTCCATCTCGACGAGTTCGAGCAGTTCGGGGTCGTCGAGCTGGTCGCACTTGTTCAGGAACACGACGATGTAGGGCACGCCGACCTGACGGGCGAGCAGGATGTGCTCACGGGTCTGGGGCATGGGACCGTCGGTAGCAGCAACGACCAGGATAGCGCCGTCCATCTGAGCAGCACCAGTGATCATGTTCTTAACGTAGTCAG
>OJMH01001400.1_pt1 | contig 24352 bp, 17 predicted proteins | sample 1597111 | NCBI WGS metagenome assembly OJMH01 (sample SAMEA2452115, study PRJEB22498) | human gut metagenome | reverse complement strand
CTACTACGCCTGCATCGTGGGCAAATACGGCGGTCCGGTGCAGAAGGCCCTGCAAAAAGTCCGCACGCTCCCCGTCGAGACGATCTGCCCGACGCACGGCCCCGTGTGGCAGCGGGAGATTCCCCGGGTGATGGATATTTACGACAAACTGAGCCGCTACGAGGGTGAGCCGGGCGTGGTCGTGGCCTACGCTTCGATGTACGGCAATACGGAGCAGATGGCCGAGACCGTCGCCCGCGGCCTGGCCGCCGCAGGCGTGCGGCCGATCGTCGTCTACAATCTTTCGACGGCCGACGTGTCGCAGGTGTTGCGCGACATCTTCCGTTACGATACGCTCGTCGTCGGTTCGCCGACCTACAACGGCCAGCTCTACCCGCCGGTCGATGCGCTGCTGCGCAAGATCGCCGAGCGCTGCATTCCGCACCGCCGTTTCGCCTGCTTCGGCTCCTTTACGTGGGCCGGTGCCGCCGTACGTCGTATGACGGAGTTCGCCGAGGGGATGAAATGGCCGGTCGTCGGCGCGCCTGTCGAGTTGAAGCAGGGGTATTCGACGGCTGTCGAACCTGCCTGCCGCACGCTGGTCGATGCGCTGGTCGAAGATATGAAACGATAAAACGAAGGCGATGCGCAAACTCTTGCTTTTTTCGCTGCTGTGCATGCTGCTGCCGGTCGCTGCGGCGGCCGCGCCGGAGGGGGCGTGCGACGGGGTGACGGTCGGGGCGGCCGATACGGCGGCCTACTTCCCGCTGCTGCGCGGGCGCCGCGTGGCCGTGCTTGCCAACCAGACTTCGCGCGTGGGCGACGAGCATCTGGTCGACCTGCTGCATCGCAGCGGCGTGCGCCTGACGGCGATCTTCTCGCCCGAACACGGATTCCGCGGGACGGCCGATGCGGGCGAGCACGTCGCCAGTTCGGTCGACGAGCGCACGGGGGTGCCGATCCGTTCGCTCTACGACGGCCGCACGCGCCGACCGTCGGACGAGGCGATGCGCTCATTCGACGTGTTGCTGGTCGACATGCAGGACGTGGGTCTGCGTTTCTACACCTACTATATTTCGATGCTGCGCATGATGGATGCCTGCGCCGATTTCGGCCGCGCGGTAGTGGTGCTGGACCGTCCCAATCCCAACGGATCGTACATCGACGGCCCCGTGCTCGACATGAAATACAAGTCGGGCGTCGGCGCGCTGCCGATTCCCGTCGTACACGGACTGACGATGGGCGAGATCGCCCGCATGGCCGTGGGCGAGGGGTGGGCGAAGCCGTGCGACCTGACAGTCGTACCGTGCCGCCGCTATACCCATGCCACGCGCTACGAGCTGCCCGTGGCGCCGTCGCCTAACCTGCCGACGCAGCGGTCGATTTACCTCTATCCGTCGATCTGCCTCTTCGAAGGGACGGTGGTGAGTCTGGGGCGCGGCACCGACCGTCCGTTCGAGTGTTACGGCCATCCCGACATGCCGGCCGACCGCTACGGCTTCGTCTTCACGCCGCGGCCGACAGCCGGCGCGAAACATCCTCCTCTGGAAGGACGCCTATGTCGCGGTGTCGACCTGAGCGAGAAGCCCTGCGAGGAGATTCTCGCCGAGGGGCTGACGCTCGACTACGTGATCGACGCCTATCGTGCGCTGGGGTTGGGCGAGGCGTTCTTCACTCCGATGTTCGAGAAGCTGATCGGCGTGGGCTGGGTGCGCGAGATGATTCTCGACGGCCGTTCCGCGGCCGAGATTCGTGCACGCTGGCGGCCCGACGTGGAACGTTTCGCGAAAATGCGCGAAAAGTATTTGATTTACGAATAGGGGTCGGAACGATCTTGTTCGGTATTATTGCACTGAATACTCATTCTTCGGATTTTCCGAAGGATGGCAGCCCGCAGCCATCCGGCAGCGGAAGGTTGTTCGGCTCGCTGCGTCTCGCCCAAGCATCCTCCGCTGGCTGCGGACAGAAAATTTACAACATCGAGTGGGATTGTTCCGATAAAAATGTATATTTGTACAAAGTCTAATTAATAATGAGAATGCCTATGATGCGATAATGCGTTCGGTGCGCATGTTTTAGACATATTGGGAAAAAGCGTTTAGCTTGTATTCTGGTTCATGAAACTTCGACACTTTCAAAACCACCGGGGTAAAGCGATGACGCTCACGCCGCATGGCGTGGGCTTTACTCGTTTATTTGGTGGTTAGGTAGTCGAAGACCTCATGAACCGATAACAGAGTTTTGTCCGCGCTTTTTTTATGTGCACATCTATGATTTGACAGGGCAGAGTTCAGCGGTGTTAATGTAATAATAAATTATGCTGTCAGATGAAACATTTATTAGTTATAGCTTCGATGGTTTTCGTATCTGTCTGCCTTTTTTCTTGTGAAAAGGCGGATTTGGATGAATATTTTAATAATGAAGTTACAGAAGAAAATACTGATACACCAAACTATTATGTAAAATATCAATTTAACTGTGCTAACAGGTATAATTTGAGTTTTAGCGTCGAAACCGATATTGGCCTTAAATCTTTTTCTGGCATATATTCAGGGTGGAGTGAAACGTACGGACCCGTATCAAAAGGATTTCATGCGAGCATTAGCGTTAATGCAAATGCAAATGTTAAGATTTATGTTAGCCGAGGACAAGAACCGTTTGTGCTTAAAGCAAGCGGTGGTAGCTCGGCATCCTACACAATAGATTTTTGATTTATTAATTAAGAATCGAAGTCTGGGGTAATGGCTTATTCGTAGAGATCGAGATACTCGTAGCTGTTGCCCACCCGCGCGAGATACCGTTCGAACTCCGTGCGGGCGATGACTACCGTGGCGCGGCAGTCGTTGGGGTGGAAACTCAGCGACGGGCAGTACAGCAGGTTGCGGTCGAGAAAGAGGTGAACGTGATGCTCCGCGTCGTTGATGAGCCCGAACGGCGAGACGGAACCGGGTTCCAGCCCCAGATAACGCATCATGCGCTCGGGCGAGGCGAACGACAGTTTTCCCTGATGCAGCCGCGCTTCGAGGTCGTGGATCGAGAGCGTGCGGTCGCAGTCGAAGCAGACCAGATAGTGCCGGTTGCCCTTGTGATTGCGGAAAAAGAGGTTTTTGCAGTGTTTCGACCCGTCGTCGCGCCAGTGGCGTTTGGCCAGTTCGATCGTGGGCGAAGCGGGGTGGAAATAGAGGTCGTAGGCGATGTTCGTCGCATCGAGCCACGTCGTCACGGCATCGATCCGTTCGCTGTCGGAGGGTTTATTCCACATAGAGCACCAACCCTTTGAGATACTCTCCTTCGGGGTGATAGATGTTGATCGGGTGGTCGGCCGGCTGCGTGAGCTGGTGCAGGATGCGCACGTTGCGGCCGGCGATGGCTGCCGCCGAGAAGACCGTCGTGCGGAACAGCTCCTTCGTCACGGCCTGCGAGCAGGAGAAGGTAAAAAGGATGCCGCCCGGCCGGATCTGCGACAACGCCCGTGCGTTGAGGCGCTTGTACCCCTGCATGGCGTTGCCCAGCACCTTGTGGTGCTTGGCGAAGGCGGGCGGGTCGAGGATGATCAGGTCGTAGCGGTCGCCGATCTGTTTGAGATACTCCACGGCGTCGCAGGCGAGCGTCGTGTGGGGAAAACTGTCGCCGAAATTCAGCCGCATGTTCTCGTCGGCCAGCTGCACGGCTCGCTCCGAGGCGTCGACCGAGCAGACCTCCTTCGCTCCGCCCGCGGCGGCGTAGACCGAGAATCCTCCCGTGTAGCAGAAGGTGTTGAGCACGGTGCGGCCCGCAGCGTAGCGTTCCACCAGTTCGCGGTTGCAGCGCTGGTCGAGGAAGAAGCCCGTCTTCTGCCCCTCCTCCCAGTTGACCAGAAAACGATGGCCGTTTTCCGACACCTCCTGTGTCGGAGCTGCGACTTTGCCCATCAGGTATCCGTCCACGGCGTTCAGCCCCGCCTTGTAGGGTACCGTCTGCGAACTCTTGTCGTAGACGGCTGCGAGACGCTCGCCGTAGACCTCGCGGAGCGCCTCGGCGATCTGCATCCGCGAGCGGTACATCCCCACCGAATGACACTGTACGACGGCCGTCGTGCCGTAGATGTCGATCACCAGCCCCGGCAGCGAGTCGCCCTCGCCGTGAACGAGCCGGTAGCAGGTCGTCGCGGTATTGCCGATCAGACCGAGCGTGCGCCTCACTTCGCAGGCCGAGCGGATACGGGCGCGCCACCATGCGGCGTCGATCGGCTCCTGCGCGAAGGTGAGCACCCGCACGGCGATCGATCCGATCTGGTAGTGGCCGCGTGCGATGAAATCGCCGGCGGCGGTATGGACGTCGACGATCTCCCCCTCGGCGATCGTGTCGGAGAGACACTCCACGCGGCCGATCGCGCCCGAGAAGATCCATGGATGACGGCGCAGCAGCGACTCTTCTTTGCCTCTGCGCAGGAAAATACGGGGGTGGGTCGTCATTTGTCGTTCGGTTTAAGGGTATGTTGCAGCGTGCGGTAGATTTCGGGGCAGATCCATGCGTCGGTGGCGGCGTAGCGCATCTGTTTTTCGGTAAGCTGCGCCGCTTCCCAGTTGCTCAGCCGCTGGGCTTTCGAGACGCGCTTGCCCAACACGATGGCCGAAAGCTTGCGCAGGCTCTTCTCTTCGATGCCCCAGTCGGGGGCCAGTTGTTGCAGGTCGACGAAGCCGCCGGGCCGGAAGCGGCGCAGGGCCAGCAGCGAGCGGATGTCGCCCGCCACGTCGGCGCCGATTTTCAGAATCGCCTTGTTCTCCAACAGTTTGACGAGCTGCTTCTCGAAGCGCATCCTATTGAGGCGGAACAGATAGCAGCGCCGCGGCGTGGAGAGTTGCAGCAGGGCGACGCGGTAGGTGACGCCCGCCTTGAACGAGGGGCGCGTCTCGGTGTCGAAGCCCAGCACGGGCGACGACGCCAGGTCGCGGCAGGCGGCTTCGACCTGCTTCTCGTCGTCGACGATGACGATCGGGCCGTCGAAGAGCACGGCAGGCAGCTTTGCGGTATCTTCGTTCGATATGTGCTGTTGAAACGTTCGTTTTTCCATGCGAATTCTCTCAGGCGACGCAAAGTTATCGATTAATTGCGAGTTTTCCGCTCTCCGCCGTCGAAATTTTACCTGCGTGCTGCAATCGTTCGACGGCCTCCAACACCCGTTCGGCGTCGCAGCGGAAGCGCGCTGCCAGCTCCTTGACCGCGAGCGGTTCGGCGTCGAGCTGTCGCAGGATCTCCTCGTCGAGCGGAGCTTCGGCCGATTTCGCGCGTTTGCGCGCCGCCAGACAGATGTCGCAGACACCGCACGGCGCGGGGTCGGCCGCACCGAAATAGCGTTCCAGCACTGTGCTGCGGCACTCGGTTTCGTTGGCGGCGTAGGCGATCATGTGCGAGAAGCGCTCTTCGGCCAGCTCCTGACGGCGGCGGTAGGTCTCGGGGGCGATGTAGAGGTCGGCCGCTGGCAGCCGTTCGCAATCGAAGAAGAGCATCGGCGCCTGATTGGCCGGAATGTAGCGGATCACGCGCATCTGCCACAGCCGCTTGAACAGCTCCTTGACATGCTCGACCTTGTAGCCGCTCGCCGCGGCGATCTCCTGCTCGTCGATGGGGCGGAAATCGGTGAAAACGCCGTCGTAGAGCCGCAGCACGGTACGGATGAAGTGGTCGAGGTCATTGCGTACCACGCGCAGTTTGTAGAGGTCGTCGCGGCTGATGCAGAAGAGAATGCGCGCGGGGTTGCGCATTTCGTCGGTGAGCGTCAGATAACCGTTCTGCTGCAACAGTTTCAGCGCGCTGGCGACCTTGCCGCCGAAGAGGCGGAACTTCGCGCAGAAGTCGTGGATGTTGAAGACGAACGACGCCTGCTCGCCGTCGCCGATGCCGATTTGCAGGTAGGAGCAGACCTTTTCGTAGATGTCGCGGATCTCGTCGAGCGGCGGGAATTGCAGGTCGAAGCGGCGCTGCACGCGCTCGGCGTCGTCCGGGGCGACGAGCAGCACGGCATAGGCGCGCTTTCCGTCGCGTCCCGCACGGCCCGCTTCCTGATAGTAGCTTTCGAGCGAGTCGCACATCGTATAATGTACCACGTAGCGGACGTCGGGCTTGTCGATCCCCATCCCGAAGGCATTGGTAGCGACCATGACGGGGGTACGCCCCGAAATCCAGGCTTCCTGCCGCATCGAGCGCTCGGCGTGTCCCAGCCCGCCGTGATAATATTCTGCGGAGATACCTTCGTCGCGCAGGAAAGCCGCGACCTGTTCGGCTCCTTCGCGGGTGCGGACATAGACGATGCCGGAACCGCCGACGTTGCGGATGATCCGCAGGAGCTGTTCGTTTTTGTCGTCGGTATGGCGCACGGCATAAGAGAGGTTGGGACGCGAAAAATCGCTGCGCAGCAGATGGGGTTCCGCGAAGCGCAGCTTTTCCATGATGTCGTCCGCGACGCGCGGTGTGGCCGAGGCCGTGAGAGCCAGCACGGGGACGCCGGGAATCCGCTCGCGCAGCTCGGCGATCCGCAGGTAGGAGGGCCGGAAATCGTAGCCCCATTGGGAGATGCAGTGGGCCTCATCGACGGCGAGAAGCGATACGTTCATTCGCTGCACCCGCAGGCGGAAGGCCTCGGATGCGAGCCGTTCGGGAGCGACGTAGAGGAATTTCACGTCGCCATAGACGCAGTTGTCCAGGTCGATGTCGATCTGCCGGGCCGACAGGCCCGAATGGATCGCCAGAGCACGGATGCCCAGCTTGCGGAGCCGATCGACCTGGTCTTTCATCAGGGCGATCAGCGGGGTGACCACGATGCATACGCCCTCCGAAGCCAGTCCCGGAATTTGATAGGTGAGCGACTTGCCGCCGCCCGTGGGCATCAGGGCCAGCGTATCGCGTCCGGCGAGCACCGAGAGGATGACCTGTTCCTGCACGGGGCGGAACGTGTCGAACCCCCAGTAGCGCTTGAGCAGCGCTGCGATCTGTTGCCGTCTGTTCGGTGCTGTCGATTCCATATACACAAAGGTAGTGTTTTTGGCTTTTACCCGAGCCCGGAGGGGATAAAAAGTGCGTCATATTAGGTTTCTCGAAATATTTTCCTATATTTGCACGTTGAAGAAGAAAACCGACCGATGAGAATCAAAGAGGAATATAAGGTCCGTGAAATGGCAGGCGAGCATATCGTGGTGATGCAGGGCCGTTACGGAGTGGATATGACCAAAGTGATTGCATTGAACGAAACCTCGCTCTGGTTGTGGAACCGGTTGCAGGGACGTGAGTTCGGTACCGACGATGTCCGCGATTTGCTCCTCGGCGAGTACGACGTGGATGCGGAAACCGCCGAGCGCGACGCCCAGGCGTGGGTCGCCCGGCTCAAAACGTGTAATTTAGTCGAAGAATGAGCGTAAAGCTGCGCAGATATATGTCCGTGTGGATGCTGCTGGTCGCCTACTGTTTCTCGGTAGGAGCAGCGGCATACGCCGTACTTTCGTGCCACTGTATGGGGCAGGAGAAAGGCGAGGTGCATATATGCTGCCGGGGTTGCGACATCCATACCGAATGCGATTCGCATTCGGCCGGTTTTAAGGCCGTTTGCTGCGGAGTGGATCACTCCAAGGTGTCGGAGCTATATACTTCCGTATCGTCTTCCCAATGGGAGCGTGATACGAAGGTCATGATCGTCGATCTTCCTGCCATATTGGCAGCGGAGATGACGGCGATTCCGTTCGATTCCGTTCATTGGGCGACGGTTTCTGAACGTCTCTGTCTGGCCCATAGCACGGTCCATCTTCTCTCTTCCGGACTGCGTGCTCCTCCCGTTTTCGTGTAACGACGCATGAAAAAGTGCAGTGCCTGCGTGTACTGTGTTTTTCCTGCAACAGGCCGGTTGCCCGATTTGCAACCGGATTGCAAGAATGGAATATTATTTTTGCATCATGTTTACACAATCAACGGAAAATCAAATGAAATTCAAGTATTTAGCAGTATTAGTCTTTTTTGTTGCATCGGCATTCGGCGCGGCTCGGGCTCAGAATGTCAAAGGTGTCGTATATGGAGCCGACACGGACGAGCCGCTGATCGGTGCATCGGTGTACTGGGCCGGAACGACGGTGGGAACCGGTGCCGATGCCGAAGGAAATTATACCATACACCGGGTTAAGGGATACGATATGCTGGTCGCCGGCTTCGTCGGATATACCAGCGATACGATTCGCGTCGAGAGCGGCGTGGAGCGGGTCGATTTTCGTCTGTCGAACGACGGGGTGGAACTCGAGGAGGTCGTGGTGAACAGTACGCTGGGCGGTAACTACGTGAAGCGGGACGGCATTCTCAAAGGGGAGATGATCTCCTTCGCGGGCCTCTGCAAGATGGCTTGTTGCAACCTGGCCGAGAGTTTCGAGAACTCCGCTTCGGTGACAGTCGGTTACAGCGACGCCATTTCGGGTGCGCGTCAGATCAAGATGCTCGGTTTGGCCGGCACTTACACGCAAATATTGGACGAAAACCGTCCGATCATGCGCGGTTTGAGTGCTCCCTACGGCCTGAGCTATACGCCGGGCATGTGGCTCAATTCGATCCAGGTGTCGAAGGGTATTTCGTCCGTGACTGCCGGACATGAGGCCATCACCGGACAGATCAACCTCGAGCACCGCAAACCGACCGACGACGAGCGGCTGTTCATCAACTTCTACCTTGACGACGAACTGCGTCCCGAGCTGAACCTTTCGACGGCGCTTCCTGTAACCAAGGATAAGAAATTATCGACGATCCTCCTGTTGCACGGATCGTTGGATACTCATTTGCTGGGCGACATGGACGACAACGGCGACGGATTTATGGATCTGCCGAAAACCCGCCTGGGAGCGGTTGCAAACCGCTGGCTTTATACGGCTGACAACGGAGCGCAGGTGCGGTGGGGCTTCAAGTATCTGGCGGAAAATCGCTTGAGCGGTCAGAAGCACTACAAGGCTTCGATGCGTGAAGAGATGGATACCGACTGGGACAAGGGGGCCATGTACGGCTCGCAGATCAAGAACCGCGAGCTGAACGCCTACTTCAAATTCGGTATGCCGGTCGGTCCCGGTGTCTATGACGAGGACCAGCAGGACGAGCTTCGTTCGAACATCGCTTTCGTGGCCGATTACGACCGCTTCCGCGAACGGGCCTACTTCGGGCTCAACGATTACGACGGTACGGACAACATGGTTTCGCTGAACATGATGTACAACCACTATTTCTCCTTCCGTCATTCGCTGATCGTCGGCGTGCAGTCGCATCTGCAATTCCTTGACGAGTCGCTGCTCAACCCGACGCCGTGGCTGGATGCCGCCGGAGCCTGGAATCTCGACCGTCAGGAGAACGAGGTAGGCGCCTATGCCGAATATACCTACACGATCAAGGACAAGCTCTCCGTAGTTGCGGGCATACGCGGGGACTACAACGGTTATTACGATAAGTTCTACGTTACTCCGCGCGGTCATATCAAGTGGAACATCACCCCGACGACGATCCTGCGCGGTTCGGCCGGGCTGGGTTATCGTTCGACCAACGTCATCACCGATAATATCGGCGTTTTGGCTACGGGACGGCATATTACGTTCGAAAGACCGACGGCTCTTTCGGCGGGAGCCGCCGCTGTGCGCGGACCTCTCAATCCCGGCTCTGCTTACGGGGGATATACGACCTGGATGGTCGCAGACGGCGGTGCGGGCAATTTCAAAGCGCTCAACCGGATGGAGAAAGCCCTCACCGCAGGCGGTAGCCTGACGCAGATTTTCACGCTCGTGAAAGAGGAGGACGCGACGTTGAGTTTCGACTACTTCCGCACGCAATTTTATAATTCGGTGATTGCCGATCAGGAGTATTCGCCGAACGACATTTATATTTACAGCTCGGACAAACGCTCCTTTACCGATACTTATCAGGTCGATTTTTCGTGGACTCCGGTGGAGCGGTTCGATATTTTCGCTACGTACCGCTATACGAACAGCCGTATGACGATCGATCGTCCGGACGGCAGTACGGCGCTCGTGGAGCGTCCGCTGGTAAGCCGTTACAAGGCGCTGCTCAACTTGCAGTATTCGACCCGCTACAACCGCTGGGTGTTCGATGTGACGGCTCAGCTCAACGGTCCTTCGCGCCTGCCGACCCAGACGGGCGACCTGGCCGATTCCGAGATGTCGCCGACGTATCCGATGTTCTTCGCGCAGGTGACCCGCAAAGTCGGCAAGTTCGATATTTACGTGGGCTGCGAGAACATTCTCGATTATAAGCAGAAGCACCCGATTCTGAATGCGGACGATCCTTTCTCGGCGGGTTTCAACTCGTCGGTGATCTGGGGACCTCTGATGGGGCGCAAGTTTTATGCGGGATTGCGTATCAATTTTTATTGATTGAAAGAACGAATTAAATTAGTTATACGACGATGAAAAAAATGATTTTGTGCTGCCTCGTGGCAGTATTGGGATGCGGGGTGTTCGCCGTGGAAGCGAAGACGCCGCAGAAGAAGGGCGAGATCGTTACTACGGTGTTCACGGTCGATATCGATTGCGAAAGCTGTGCGGCCCGCATTATGAACAACGTGCCGGTAATCGGCAAGGGGATCAAGGATATTCAGGTCGATGTTCCCTCGAAAGAGGTGACCGTGACCTATGACAGTGCCAAGACCTCGCCCGAGGAGCTGATCAAAGGATTCGGAAAGATCCGGGTCAAGGCGGAAGAAAAACCTGTCAAATAGTTATATATGGGTTAGTTAATTTGGATGGAGAGCCGGGGTTCCGAAAGGAATCCCGGCTTTTTTCGATCGGCGAATGTCCCCTCAGGGAAGAGGTATCCGATCGGAGCAAAACGGACGGGATGCATCCGTAATAAAGGAAGAGCACGCGTCGTACCATTGGTATTTTAGAACTTTTCCACGATCTTTGCGGCGGCAATACTCCACAGTGTGTTGTGTATTGGAAAACATTCACTAACTTTGCGGTGCCGTCCCCGCGGATGGCGACATATTGTTTAGTGAAAGTGTTTCGCTAATCCTTATCAAGAAAATTTGGCGATTTTTAGGAAACAAGGATGGCAATACGAACACTCATCACCGTGTATAGCTATATCGGTTCTCGATATACTGGGGTATTGTTTATTTGTTTCCGGGCCACGCCGAATGCCTCTTGATGGATAAACGAACGACTCCACGCTTTTCTTTTTTGTAAATGGGTTGAATCGGCGCCTGTCAGCAAGAAATTCGATTGTATGATAGAAGATCGCTGGAAGTGTCAAAACTGCGGAAATTCCGTGCCGGACGGATTGACTGTATGTCCGAAATGCGGGCTGGTTAAAGGTGGATTCGACGAGTTGCCGAAACATACGGCAGACGGTTTGGAGATAGCTCGGGTCGAACAGAAAGTCAAAGTAGAAATTCCGTTTATTTTGTATCTGGGGACTGTCTGTTCTATTATTTTATTGGCCATTGTAGTTTATATTTATGTGGCAATAAAATTATGAAATCTTTTATCTATAGGTATATTTTATATTTAACCGTCGTTCCTTTCATCTCTTGTAATTCGGATTTGCGTATCGAAGGAACGTATGATTTTGCCGATTCAAATGATCCGATGAAAAGCATCATTATCTCCGAAGCGGATCAAACAGGATTTGTTTCCATCTATTACGTAATGGAATCTCCGTATTCATCAAATGCCGAGCAAATAATTTTCGCACAAGATAGAAGTAAACCTGACAGAACATCCGATGGCGGGTTATTGCTCGAAAGTGAATGGGGACAATTGATCTTTGAAAAACCTCAATCCTTCGTATTTGTTATTTCGTCCGGGACGGAAATAAATTTCGGAAATGCATTCAGCATAACCGCACTATATGGAGAGCAAGCGCCTCGAGTCCCGCAAAACGTTACGTTCCGGGGCGGATAAACTGGCTGGGACGATGATTTCCAACTTTAAGAATACGCTCGAATTGACTCAACGGCGCGAATTGGAAGAGCTGAAACGACGCGAATCGCAACCGATCGTTGTCGAACCTTACCTGTGTAAATTCGAACTCGATCGTTGGGATCAAGTTATATTCACTTTCAAAGCCGACCTCCGGAATGTGTCGCAAAGCACATTTATCGACGCTGAATTTTATGAAGAATATATCGCAGGAGAAGATTGGGTTGGGGAACCTTACATCCGCGACCGATTGGCTGCATGGGTTTCCTTTTACTTTAATAAAGAGTACGTTTTGAGAAGAGACGAGGGGATGTTTTCCAGATACGAATGTATGTTTCCTAATGTTTCTTTCGATAATCCGTGGAAACCGCAAGAAACGAAGTCCTTTGAGGTTGTCATGTCGATTTATGACGACGATGCCGTAACCAAAGGTTTTACTGCATTCGATGTCAAAAGTTGTATCCTTCATTTCAATTTGACGGTCGAAGACCCTGACGGGCGGAAAATTCCGATGAAAATGAAATTCGATCTGGCGGATGTTTGGAAGGATTTTATTGACAAGTAGTTATTGGTTGATGATATTTTATTGAAGAAATTGCTCGTGGATTTTCAGAATATTAACGAGGTATAAGGCCCGGTAAACTGGTAAAAAGAATATCAGTGAAGTATTTATTTTGCTTTGTGCTCGATACGACAGGGGATTAGTGCCGTTCGAGGTGGAAAAGTATATGACCAAATTAAATAGCGATTGACAATGAAAAAACTGTTTTTTGCCAGCCTGTGGGTTTTGGCTTGTTTGACCGCAGCCTGTTCCGATGAAAAAGACGAACCGAACGGCGAGTCCGGATCGGTCGTCGGAGAATGGGTGTTTCAGAAGAACGAGTATTATCGGAATGGAAAAATGATCGACAGTTTTACGGCTGTGGAGGACGAGGATAAGATGATCGCTGTATTTCGGGAAGACGGGACTTTTCGTTATTACGATTTCCCGCCCGAAGAGTATTATGACGGGACTTATTCTTATGATGAAGCGTCGGGAGTGTTGGTGACGGACGACGGGATCGAAAAACAGAGCTGCCGGGCCGAAATAACCGTTTCGGAGATGAAATGGATTTATGATGAAGGCAATGATGAGATGCTTGTCGAATATTATACGCGCAAGTAACGGTTTTTGTTGGTGCGCTTAAAAAAAGAGGCGTTGTTTATTGTTGTTCTCCGATGTAAAAAAGATGCGGGGACCGGATTTATCCGGTCCCCGCATCTTAACATGTCCCTTGCCGATACCAATCGATACGGTATTTTTGTTTTGCACTCGCTTTGCGGAGCCTGGGTAGATTTGTTTTGCGGGAAAGCTATTTCTCTTTCGGTTCGACAACCAGTTCTTTGGCCCGTCGGAGCGCCGCATTGATATTCGGGCAGATGTTTTCCTCGCCCAGCAGGGAGTAGAATCCCGCTTTGTGCAGGACTTCGTGTACTTTGGGATTGACGCCCGAAAGGATGATGCGGGTATTTTCCTGTTGCGATATGCGGCAGAGGTTCGTGAGGTTATGGATGCCCGTCGAGTCGATGAAGGGGACCTTTCGCATACGGATGATCCGCACCTGTGCGTGGTCGCCGAGCTGCACCATCTGTTCCTCGAATTTGTTGGCGATGCCGAAGAAGTAGGGACCGTCGATTTCATATACTTCGACGCCTCGGGGGATGATGAGGTGCTCTTCGTGCGACTCGAGGTCCGACTCCTTACCGGGGTCTATTTCGTTGCGGATGACCGAGATGTCGGTAGTTTCCATCACGCGCCGCATGAAGAGCAGGCAGGCGAGTACCAGTCCGACTTCGATGGCCACCGTCAGGTCGATGATGACCGTCAGCAGGAAGGTGACCAACAGCACCGCGACATCCGAGCGGGGATTCTTCATCAGAGCCCGGAACGTGCGCCATTCGCTCATGTTGTACGATACCACTACCAGCACGCCTGCCAGGCAGGCCATTGGGATATATTGCGCCAGCGGCATCAGGAACAGGAAGATCAGCAGCAGTACGACGGCATGGATGACGCCTGCGACCGGCGTGCGGCCGCCGTTGTTGATATTGGTCATCGTGCGGGCGATGGCTCCGGTGGCGGGAATGCCGCCGAACAGAGGCGTCACCACGTTGGCGATACCTTGGGCCACGAGTTCCTGGTTGGAGTTGTGCTTGTCCCCCGTCACGCCGTCGGCGACCGTTGCCGACAGCAGCGATTCGATGGCGCCCAGTACGGCGATGGTGATAGCTGCGGGCAGCAGTCCTTTCATCCCTTCCCATGAGAGGGCGGGGATGACCGCGTCGGGCAGTTGGGAGTTGATCGTGAATCGGTCGCCGATGGTTTCGACGGAGTCGATTCCGGCGTAGCGTTTCAGCAGATAGACGGCCAGCGTCATAACGACGATAGCGATCAGCGAACCGGGTATCTTTTTCGAGAAGCGGGGCGTGAGGGCGATGATGGCGACGCTGATAACGCCTACGGCCGTTGCCCAGAGGTCGATCGTCCCGAAATTCTGGAAGTAGACCATCCACTTCCCGGCGAAGTCGCCCGGCATTTCGGGGGTCGTGAGGCCGAACAGATCCTTGATCTGCGTGGTGAAGATCGTCACGGCGATACCGCTGGTGAAACCGACGACGATCGGGTAGGGAATGAATTTGATGATCGTCCCCAGGCGGAAGAGTCCCAGCAGGATCAGGAATACGCCCGCCATGATCGTGGCGACGGTCAGTCCCTCGATGCCGTACTGTTGGATGATGCCATAGACGATCACGATGAATGCACCTGTGGGGCCGCCGATCTGTACGCGACTGCCGCCGAGCGCCGATGTGAGGAAGCCGGCGATGATGGCCGTGATGATGCCTTTTTCCGGTGAAACGCCCGATGCGATGCCGAAGGCGATCGCCAGCGGCAGGGCCACGATGCCGACGATGATGCCGGCCATGAGGTCGGCGGTGAATTTCTCCCGGGAGTAGTGCTTCAGGGATGTGAGAAGTGCGGGTCTGAATTCGATCATCTCCGAATTTTTATTTTAAGGTTAATTTTAAGGTTGAAAAATGGTGGCGCAAAGGTAGTGAAAATGAGGGGAGGATAAAACAAACGGCTTCGTTTTTTATACCGCATGTATTCTGTTCATTGCGGAAATAAAAGACTATTATTCATATTTTCATTGTGTTACGTCTTTTTAGATTGGATTGGGAGCAGATCGATTCGTGTGTCTGCGCCGTATAAAAAGCCGGGGCGGACGATTTCCGTTTAAGAGTCTGTTTTGAATTTTATAAATGAGTTAGACATTGGCCGAGAGAAAATGTTTCGGCTTTTTTGAACCTCTTTTCTGCATCTTCTTTCAGCAGGTGCTGAAAATAGTTCGCTATTTACGCAACCTCCCCAAAAGAATCTACTCGAAAACAGCTTTCAAATAATCTCTACATAAAATTCGAGCAGGTTCTAAAAATTGAGATAGGGGAAAATGAGCACCTTTCGGCATGCAATACCGGAAGGTGTCATACGGATTTTGTACTTTTATCGAACGTTATTTTTTCAGTTTCGCCAACTGTTTTTTCAGGCTGAAACGGTCGAATTCGTCGATAAGGTTCGTCATCAGCTCTTTCACGCTCTCGATCTTTTCGGCTCGCCAGGCATTGACGCCGGCGAAAGCGTATCCTGCCGACAGGTTGCCTTTGAAGGCGTTGTAGAGGGCCATGATGATGCAGTAGGGGCTGTGGGTTACGTCGCAGGTCTTGATACAGTTGAACGGACAGCTTTTGGGCTGTTTCAACCCTTGTTTCACCCGTTCCAGGAAAGAGTTGTGGATGGCCCGCCCCGGCATACCCACCGGACTTTGGATGATCTCTATGTCCTGTTGAGAGGCTTCGATGTAACTCCGCTTGAACTCCGTCGAGGCGTCGCACTCCTCCGTGGTGACGAAGCGCGTGCCCATCTGGACACCGTCGGCGCCCAGCTCCATGATGCGATAAATGTCTTCGCCCGTGTAGATGCCGCCTGCTGCGATGACCGGGATGTGCGTGTCGTGCGCCGTGCCGAAACGACGGACTTCCGAAACGATTTCGGGCAGCAGCCGCTCCAGCGAGAAGTGTTCGTCGGTGATCTGTTCCGGCTTGTAGCCCAGGTGTCCGCCGGCCTTGGGTCCCTCGACCACGATCGCGTCGGGAACGTATTTGTAGTTGGCGAGCCATTTCTCGCAGATGAGCTTGGCGGCTCGGGCCGACGAAACGATCGGAGCCAACTTCGTCTTGCTGCCTTTGGTCAGGAACGACGGCAGGTTGAGGGGCATACCGGCCCCCGAGAAGATGATGTCGGCCTTCTCTGCGATGGCCGTTCTGACCATGTCTGCGAAGTTGGACATGGCCACCATGACATTGACGCCGATGATACCTTTGGTCTTTTCACGGGCTTTGCGCAGCTCTTCGCGCAGGCCCCAGATGCTTGCCGTATTGTAGTCTTTGGAGTGTTCCCGGTAGATGACGCCCAGTCCGGCCGAGGAGATCACTCCCACACCGCCTTGGTTGGCTACGGCCGATGCGAGTCCCGAGAGGGAGATGCCTACGCCCATACCGCCCTGAATGATGGGAAGACGGGCCAGCAGATCGCCGATTTTCAATGTTTTCATAGTTAAAGTTGCTTTGAATTTATATTTTTCCTTTCTCTCCGTACGTCGTGCCCGCCGATCGTGTCGTATCGTTTGTCGATTCGGCTTTTTCGTAAGTTTCTCCTTGAGCGGATGTTTCGATCGGTTTCAGGTTTTCCCGAAAGGCGGCTCTGTGCGGGGAGAGTGGAGCTTTTTGTAAGTTTTGGATCCCGGGTGCCCGTAAAAATATTGTATGTAGGGTCGGGACAGTTTGTATTTCTGTTATTGTTCCGCTGTCGGTGCGACGGTCAGTTCGAGCTCCTCGAGCCGTGCCACGGGTGCGATGTCCAGGGTTGCGATATTGCCGTTCATGTAGCGGTAGTATCCTGCCAGGGCGATCATCGCGGCGTTGTCGGTCGTGAACTTGAATTCGGGCAGGAAGGTGCGCCATCCCCGTTTCCTTCCCTCCTCCGTGATGCCGTTGCGGAGCCCTGAATTGGCCGATACGCCGCCTGCGATGGCGATGTCGCGGATCCCGTACTCCTTGGAGGCTTTTACGAGCTTGTCGAGCAGAATTTCCACGATGGTCGTCTGCAGCGAGGCGCAGAGGTCGGCTTTGTTTTTCTCGATGAAATTCGGATCTTCGGCCATTTCGTCCCGCAACGTATAGAGGAACGAGGTTTTGAGTCCCGAGAACGAGTAGTCGAAACCCTCGATGCGGGGTTTGGCGAAGCGGAACGCGTGCGGATCGCCCTCCTTGGCCAGTTTGTCGATCACCGGCCCGCCCGGATAGGGCAGCCCCATGACTTTGGCGCACTTGTCGAACGCTTCGCCCGCCGCGTCGTCGATCGTCGTGCCGACGATCTGCATGTCGAGCGGACCGTCCACTTTTACGATTTGGGTATGTCCTCCGCTGACCAGCAGGCAGAGGAACGGAAAGTCGGGGTGCGGAAGCTGTCGGTCGGGCAGGTCCAGAAAGTGGGAGAGGATGTGCCCCTGCAGATGATTGACCTCCACCAGCGGAATGTCGTGGGAGATCGAGAGTCCTTTGGCGAACGATACGCCCACCAGAAGCGATCCCAGCAGACCGGGGCCGCGCGTGAAAGCGATCGCGTCGATCTTGTCGATCGTCACGCCGGCCTCTTTCAGGGCCGTATCGACTACCGGGACGATATTTTGCTGGTGGGCCCGGGATGCTAGTTCCGGGATCACGCCGCCGTATTTCTGATGCACGGCCTGCGAAGCGATTACGTTCGACAGGAGTGTCCGGTCGCGGATGACTGCGGCCGAAGTGTCGTCGCAGGAGGATTCTATGCCTAAAATGGTGATGTCCATGTGGTTTTTGTGTGGCAAAAAAAACTTTACAAAGATAGTGAAAGCCGATAGAAAATGGGAACGAGTTCCCATTTTTTCGAGGCGCATCCTATCCAAGACTATGTCAAAGATACGAATAAGCCGAGCGCAAAAGCAAATTTATTGTGTTTTGCCGAGGCGGAGTATCTAAATGAAAACAAAGATACGGAATAAAATCCGAAATGATTCGCCGATGTCCGTATTTATTATCGGGCGGTGGCCGATGCCGGGTCTTTGTTCGGGTTTCGGAAAAGCGTCGGAACATGATTGGCAGCAGGTTTGCGGTTCCGTGTCGTATCGGACGCGGATTTTTGCCGGTTGTGGCGGCAAGTTCTTCGAACGGTGACTTTTAACGATAAATATCCGGTCTGCCGGATGTTAAATCCCGAAATTTGCTTAAATTTGCAATTTATTAAAAACGGTTTTGTCGGATAATGCGCAGGATAGTGAACATACTGGCCAAGATGGTGTCGGCGATCGTGCTGGCGCTGATCTTTCTGCCTCTGTTGGTCGCCCTGTTGTTCGAGATTCCTGCCGCTCAGAATTTCGTCGCTCGGGAGGCGACGGAAATAATCTCCCGCAAGCTCGGTACCCGCATCAGTATTGACCGGGTGGATATCGGCTTGTTTTACCGCGTTTCGCTCGACGGATTCTATGTCGAGGATTTCCAACGGGATACGTTGCTTTATGCCGGCCGTCTGGATGCCCGGATCAAGAGCCTCGGCCTGTTCGGGGGAGGGCTCGTTTTCAGCCGGGCCGAATTGTCGGACGCCCGTTTTTGCCTGCGCGAAACTCCCGACGGGGAGATGAACATCAAGCAGGTGGTCGATAAACTCTCCAAAAAGGACAAGGCCCGGGCGGAGGGAAAATTCAGGCTGGAGATCGAGCGCCTGGAAACGGAGGGGCTGGATTTCTGCATGGAACGGCTGGAGCACCGCAATCCGTCGTACGGAGTGGATTTCGCCGATATGCACCTGATCGACATTCGGGCCGAACTGAAGAATTTCACCATTGACGGTCCGGTGATCCATACCGACATCGGGCGTTTGGCGATGCGCGAGCGCAGCGGATTTGTAGTCGAAGACCTGGCGGGCTGTCTTTGTATCGCCAACGGCTGTATCGATATCCGGGAGGGACACATCCGGACGGCGAAGTCGAATATCGAGTTGCCTTCGCTTTCGTTGATCGGATTGGATTGGGCTCTTTACAAGAATTTCGTCGAGGAGGTGGACGTTACGGCGCAGGTCGTCAATACGACGCTGTCGTCCGACGACATCGCCTATTTCTCGCCCAAAATGAAGGATTGGCACCTGACGCTGACCGACGTGAATGCTGATGTGAGCGGTCCTGTGGCCGATATGTCGGGATCGCTGCGCTCGGTCCGCACGGGAGCCGACACGAAGCTGTCGGTCGATTTCGCGGCGCAGGGACTGCCCGATGTCGGAAAGGGGCATTTTAAGGCCGACATTTCCGAGCTGACGACTTCGGCGGCGGATGTCGATCGGCTGGCGGCTGCCCTCACAGGCAAGAATTTGCCCGACGAGGTGCTGCGTATTGCAAAAAATGCGGGCAAAATCGGTCTTACCGGCAAATTCGACGGAACGCTCACGGCCTTTGCTGCGGATGCTGCGCTGGCGACCGAGATCGGCGGTGCGACCTGCCGGTTGCAGGTGAGCTCGCTGCGCGACGGCTGTCGCGGTGTGCTGGGCGACGTGAAAACGTCCAGTCTGCAACTGGGCGAGTTGCTGGAAAACGATCTGCTCGGTCCCCTCTCTCTGAATGTGCATGTAAACGGCGAACTCAGCTCGGAACACTCCGACGCCGAAGTGTCGGGCGAGATCCTGCGACTGGGGATCAACGGATACGATTACGATTCGCTCCGTATGAAGGGGCACCTGGTGAACCGGGAGTTCAACGGACTGATCGAAGCCCGGGACAGGAACCTGCGGTTCGATTTCAGAGGCCTGCTAGACCTGAACGACGAGCGGATGCCTCGCTATGATTTCGCGCTGGACCTTGAGGAGGCGAATCTGGCGGCTTTGGGGATCAATCGCCGCGATTCGGTGTCGGTGCTTGCCGCCCGGATCGCTGCGCGTGCCGTCGGCCGTACGCTCGACGACCTGAACGGAATAATCTTCGTCCGTGATGTATCCTATCGTTATAACGACCGCGAACTCGCGGCCGACAGCGTTGTGATCGTGGGGCGGAACAGCTTGTCGGACAAGTTTATTCGTCTGCGTTCCGATTTTGTCGATGCCGACTACGAGGGGAAGACCTCCTATAAAGAAGTATTCACCTATCTGCAACAGCGTTTCCGCGATTACGTTCCGATGCTCGACGGCGGTCCCGGCTGGCAGGCGCAGCATCCCGATACGGTAGAGTTGGCCGACGGATATTCCCAACTTACGGTCAATGTCCGGAAGATCAATCCGCTGGTCAATGCCGTCTCTTCCGGGCTGCAGATCGCGGATGGGTCGCGGTTGCAGCTGCGAATCAATCCGGCGAACGACAAACTTTCGTTCGAAGCGGCTTCGGATTATATCGAGCGGGGCCGAATGTTGGTGACGCGTCTGAATCTGGATGCTCATAACCGGGGCGACTCGCTCGTTTTCGCGGCTTCGACCGAGGATCTTTATCTGAATGGCTTCCATATGAGCCGTGTCGGAATGAGCGGCGGTGCCAAGGATAACAAGCTGGAACTAATCACCGATTTCGCGGATACCCTCGACGATGTTTCCGGTCGGATCGGATTCCGTTCGGAATTCGCTCACGGGCGCGGGCCGGCAGGTAAGGGAATCGATCTCCGGTTGACTCCTTCGTACATCAGCCGGGGAGAAAAGACGTGGAATATCTATACGGACGGTATCACGGCGGATACGTCGCGGATACGCATCGATCGTTTCCGAATGGTCAATGCCGGACAGCAACTGCTGCTCGACGGCGTCGCGTCGCGCCGTTTGCAGGATTCGGTGCAATTAACGCTGCATAATTTCGAGCTGGCGCCTTTCTCGCAATTCACCTCCTCGATGGGCTACCGTGTGGACGGTCGTACCAATGGCTCTGCGACGATGAAAGCGGTACTCGGGGCGGGTGAGGTGCAGGCCGATATCGTCGTGGACAGTATTTCGATCAACGATCTCGCCGTTCCGGCGATCTGGCTGCGCTCCCGGTGGGATTTCGTACAAAACCGTGCGGGTATTCTGGTGCAGCAGCGGGAAAATCTCGATACCCTCGTCCGGGGCTTTTACGCCCCTTCGCAAAAGCGTTATTATGCCCGGGCTACCCTCGATTCGGTAGAACTCTCGGCGCTCGATCCTTTGCTGAAGGGGGTGATCGAGAAGACGGGCGGCAATGCCGACGTCGATATCGCCCTGCGCGGCAGCGGCAAGGAGGCGACTCTTTCCGGACAGATCGCCGTGCGTGATTTCACCACGACGGTGGACTTCACGCAGGTGACTTATACGATGCCCCGGGCCGTGATCGAAGTTAGGAACAACCATTTGACCGCCGAAGGCGTGCCGCTGTACGATCCGGAGAAGAACGAGGGCCTTTTCTCGATCGACCTCAATCTGGAACATTTGTCCAATATCTCCTATTCGGTGAAAGTATTGCCGAAAGAGTTGATGGTGCTCAATACCACTTCGAAGGATAACGACCTGTTCTACGGCCGGATTTTCGCTTCGGGTTCGGCGACGATCGCAGGCAGCAAGGGCGGTGTGAAGATGGACATCGTGGCTACTACCGAGGGCGATTCCGAATTTTATATGCCTCTTTCGGGACAGTCGAATGTGAAGACGGCCGATTTCGTTACGTTCGTTACTCCCGAACAGGTCGATACGACCGACTATCTGGTGCGCAAGAAGCTGCTTTTCCAGCAGCAGGGGCGTAAAAAGGAGTCCACAGGCAGTACGATGGATATTACGATGGCCCTCAATGTGCAGGATAACACGGCTTTCCAACTGGTGATCGACCCGACTGTCGGCAATGCCCTGAAAGGTCGCGGCAACGGTATGCTCAACCTGCATATCAATCCCGGTAACGGTGTTTTCGAGATGTACGGCGACTACACGCTCACCGAAGGCAGTTACCTCTTTACCTTGCAGAATATCATCAACAAGAAGTTCATCATTGAGAGCGGTTCGATGATCCAGTGGACCGGCGAACCTGTCGATGCGCGGCTCGACATCAATGCCGTTTATAAGCTCAAAACGTCGTTGCAGCCTCTGTTGAACACTGTAACCGCCTCTTCGGACGACGACCAGAGCGGTTCCCGGATTTCGGACCGTTCGGTGCCGGTTGATTGTAAGATCCATATCGGCGGTCGTTTGAGCAACCCGCAGTTGGATTTCAGCGTGGTCGTGCCCGTTACAGATATAGAAACGCAGGCTGCGGTGGCCAGCGTGCTCAATACGCAGGAAGCCCAGGCGCAGCAGTTCATTTCGCTGGTCGCACTGGGTACTTTCAGCAATTCCGGCAGTGCCAATATCGGTGCTTCTTCCGGTGTGGCAACGGGTCTGGAGATGCTTACCAACCAGCTTACCAACTGGTTTTCGACAGATGATTACCGGATCATCCTGAACTACCGGGCAGGCTCCGAAATGACCGGTGACGAGGTGGATTTCGGCTTCTCCACCAATTTGATCAACAACCGTCTGCTGGTCGAGGTCGAAGGCAACTACATCATCGACAACAAACAGGCCGTAAGCAACAATGTTTCCAACTTCATGGGCGAAGCGCATGTGACGTGGCTGATCGACAAGTCGGGCAACCTGCGTCTGAAGGCGTTCACGCAGACCATCGATCGTTTCGACGAGAACCAGGGCCTGCAGGAAACCGGTATCGGGATCTCCTATAAGGAGGATTTCAATAATTTCAAGGATCTGAAACAGCGTATTCGGGACCGCTTCACCAACAAGAAACGTCAGAAAAAGCGTCAGGCCCGCCGCGAGGAGCAGGCCCGGCGTGCGGCGGAAGAGGCCCAACGGCAGGAATTGCTTCTGCCGGAAGATCCGCCGGAGCCTGAATACGACTTGGAGCGGGATTGATACGGAAAAAGTAAAACTCGAATAAAATAAATTTAATTCACTCAAAAAGATTATGATTAGTTTGTTGCAGACCGCAGATGCGGTCGTTGTCGCGGAGCAGACCCGCATGGGACTTTGGCAGTTGTTTATGAGCGGCGGATGGCTGATGTGGGTTTTGTTGATTCTGGGAGGACTCACGATCTTTATCTTCGTGGAGCGCTTCATGGCGATCCGTAAGGCGTCGGAGTTCGATATGAATTTCATGAACCGCATCCGAGATTATATTTTGGACGGCAAGGTCGCTGCTGCGGTCGATCTTTGCCGCAAGACCAATACGCCGATCGCCCGTATGATCGAAAAGGGTATCGGCCGGATCGGTCGTCCGATGAGTGACGTGCAGTCGGCCATCGAGAACGTGGCGAACCTCGAAGTGTCGAAGCTCGAAACCAACCTGCCGATCCTGGCGACCATCGCCGGCGGCGCCCCGATGATCGGTTTTCTCGGTACGGTGGTCGGCATGGTGCAGACTTTTATGGATATGGCCGCTGCGGGCGGTACGGTCGATATGTCGCTCCTTTCGAGCGGTATGTACGTGGCGATGATCACGACGGTCGGCGGTCTGCTGGTCGGTATTCCGGCCTACTTCGGTTATAACTACCTGGTGGCCCGCATCGAGAAGCTCGTTTTCCGGATGGAGGCCAACTCGATCGCCTTTATGGATATTCTGAATCAACCCGTTCAAAAGTAATCTGTTATGGCAATCAAACGCGGATCCAAGGTCGATAAGTCGTTTTCGTCGGCTTCGATGACCGATCTGATCTTCCTGTTGCTGCTGTTCATGCTGATCGCTACGACGCTCATCAACCCCAATGCCATCAAGCTGATTCTGCCGAAAAGTTCGAATCAGTTGAAGGACAAGGCGATGACGACGATTTCGATCCAGGATACGGGACATGGATACAGGTATTATGTCGAGACGGAAAACGTCGGCTCGCGCGAGGGCGTGGAGAAAGCCCTCAAGTCCCGGCTGGCGGGACAGGAGAACCCTACCGTTTCGCTGCATTGCGACAAGTCGGTGGCTTTCGACGAAGTGGTGGCCATGATGCGCATGGCCAAGGCCAACAATTTTACGCTCATCGCGGCTACCTCGCCCGAATAGAGTGAAACCCGGGGAATGCCGCCCTGCGGTGTTTTCCTTGTGAGAATTGACCGATGTATTATTACGATCCGAATAACGATAAATCGAACGCGCGTCGTTGGGCGAGCCTCGCAGCTTTGCTTTATGCGCTGTCGATCGCGGCGGCTTTCCTGTTCGTGTCGTTCGATATGGGGCGGGACGAGCTGCTTCCCGGCGAAGGGTTGCTGATCGATTTCGGGACGACCGAAACCGGTCTGGGCGACCGGGACCTGTCGGCTACCGATGTGCAGGCACCGCCGCAGCAGGCGGCGGCCGAAGCGTCGC
>OJMH01001397.1_pt1 | contig 24370 bp, 17 predicted proteins | sample 1597111 | NCBI WGS metagenome assembly OJMH01 (sample SAMEA2452115, study PRJEB22498) | human gut metagenome | reverse complement strand
CGCCGGAGTTGCAGCAGCGCATCCTGCAGGCGGAGCTTGACACGGTGGAGGAAAATCTCGAAGTCTTGCGGCAGCAGGGCAAGAACGTGTCGCGGGCGATGCTGAAAGGGCTGGAGAAGCGCAAGCACAACCTTGTGGCGAAGCTGGAGAAGGTGGAACACGCCATCAAGTCCCGCACGGATGATGTGGTGGACTTCAAGCAGATGGGCATCGACCACATCTTCATTGACGAGAGTCACCAGTTCAAGAACTTGACTTTCAACACCCGTCATGACCGTGTGGCGGGATTGGGAAACTCGGAAGGAAGCCAGAAGGCCCTGAATATGCTCTTTGCCATCCGTACCATACAGGAACGCACGGGCAAGGACTTGGGGGCTACGTTCCTTTCGGGCACGACCATTTCCAACAGTCTGACGGAACTGTACCTGCTCTTCAAATACCTGCGCCCCAACGAACTGGAACGGCAGGACATCCGCTGTTTCGATGCTTGGGCTGCCATCTTCGCCAAAAAGACGACCGATTTTGAGTTCAACGTAACGAACAATATCGTTCAGAAGGAGCGTTTTCGCTATTTCATCAAGGTGCCGGAGCTTGCCGCCTTCTACAACGAGATTACCGACTACCGCACGGCGGAGGATGTAGGTGTGGACAGACCAAACAAGAATGAGATACTGCACCACATACCGCCCACACCGGAGCAGGAGGACTTCATACAGAAGCTGATGCAGTTTGCCAAAACCGGCGATGCCACTCTGATTGGCAGGTTACCCCTGTCGGAAACGGAGGAAAAGGCGAAGATGCTCATCGCCACCGACTATGCGAGAAAGATGGCTCTTGATATGCGCATGATAGACCCGAACTACGAGGACCATCCCGACAACAAGGCAAGCCATTGTGCCAAGATGATTGCAGAGTATTACCACAAGTACGAGGCGCACAAGGGTACGCAGTTCGTGTTCTCCGACTTGGGGACATACCAGCCGGGGGAAGGATGGAACGTGTACAGCGAGATAAAACGCAAGTTGGTGGAGGATTACGGCATACCGGCAAGTGAGGTGCGCTTCATTCAGGAGTGTAAGACGGATAAGGCTCGTAAGGCGGTGATAGATGCCATGAACGCCGGGACGGTGCGCGTGCTGTTCGGCTCCACAAGTATGCTCGGAACGGGCGTGAATGCGCAGAAAAGATGCGTTGCCATCCATCACCTTGATACACCGTGGCGACCGTCCGACCTGCAACAGCGTGACGGACGGGGTGTTAGAGCCGGGAACGAGATTGCCAAGCATTTTGCCGAGAACAACGTGGATATCATCATCTACGCGGTGGAAAAGTCGCTGGACAGCTACAAGTTCAATCTGCTGCACTGCAAGCAGACGTTCATATCGCAGCTCAAAAGTGGAGCGATGGGCGCACGTACCATCGACGAGGGAGCAATGGACGAAAAATCGGGTATGAACTTCTCGGAGTATATGGCGTTGCTCTCCGGCAATACCGACCTTTTGGATAAGGCGAAATTAGAGAAGCGTATCGCCTCGCTCGAAGGGGAACGCAAGTCGTGGGGCAAGGGCAAGCGCGATTCGGAGTTCAAGCTGGAATCCAAGACGGGAGAACTGCGCAACAACACGGCTTTCATCGAAGCCATGACGGAAGACTGGAACCGTTTTCTTTCCGTTGTGCAGACTGATAAGGAAGGCAGCCGCCTTAATCTTGTCAAGGTGGACGGCGCGGATTCAACGGATGAGAAGGTCATCGGTAAGCGTTTGCAGGAAATCGCCAAGAACGCCACGACTGGTGGACTGTACAAGGCTGTCGGGGAACTTTACGGCTTTCCGATAAAGGTGGTCAGCGAGAGGACACTCAAAGAAGGTCTGGAGTTCACCGACAACCGCTTCGTGGTGGAGGGCAACTACAAGTACACCTACAACAACGGGCATCTGGCGATGGCAGACCCGATTGCTGCCGCACGAAACTTTCTGAACGCATTGGAGAGGATTCCGACCATCATCGACCAGTACAAGTCTAAGAACGAAGTGCTGGAAAAGGAGATTCCGCAGTTGCAGGAGATAGCGGGCAAGGTGTGGAAGAAGGAGGACGAGCTGAAACAGCTGAAGTCCGAACTCGCCGCACTGGACCGCAAGATACAGCTTGAGCTGGCTCCGGCTCAGGAAAACACAGAAGAGAACCGGCAAGGCAACGAGAAAAAACAGACGGAACAACAGCCGGAAAGCCCGCACGTGGACTTTGTACGCAGTCATTTAATTATAGGGAGACCCGGTTTATCGGAATCCAAAGGTGTAAAACTTTAATATCGAAGTCTTGACAGAAAAAGCCAGTGGTTGAATTTTTCACCACTGGCTTTAATTCTAATAATTTTTCAATCTAATATGACCGAATCTATAACGTTAAATCATAGATTATGTGTCTATTTGTGAAGAAAAAGACGTAACTTTGTATCAAAATCAAATAAGCATAACAATGGAGCCATCTATATCTATATACAGTTTTTCACTTTATACCGCACTGCCGTTGATGTTATTCTTCGGCTTTTATTTTTTGTTTGCAAAGACTCCTGAAAAGAAAATTTTCAAGAATTATCTCCGCTCCCGACAGATTATGGGTATAGCTATGCTGCTGCTTTCGGCAAATTATTCGGTACATTTCTTCTTTGGTATCCGATTCAAAAATGCGGATTCTGCCATATTGATGAACATGTCCACATACTTCCTGTGCTATTCTCTGTTCAGTTCGGCATTGATAATGTTGCTTGATCGTTTTTACATTACCAAACGGCGTGTGTGGACACATATCATTTTATGGATTATATTTTCAACTCTTTCCGGAGTTGTGTTGTTCCTGTTGCCAAGCGGAATCATGCAAAAATTCTCTTTATTTGCTTTAGCTGTATGGTTAGTCGTTTTTGGAGTCGTTTTAGCTCGCAGAGTCATAATTGCATACCGTAGAGCCATTCGGATTTTCAATGAAACTCAGGCGGATGATATAGGTACATATATCGAATGGCTTTCCATATTCACTTATTGGGCTGTTATCTTCGGTGTCGGATGCGGATTGCTGACATTTCTGCCAGACAAATATGTTTTTATCTGGATTTTGTCGTCAATACCGTTCTACAGCTATCTTTTCTACAGCTATCAGAACTACCTGCTGTTCTATGAACAGGTGGAAAATGCTTTTGAGCAAGATATACAGTCTGAAGAAGAACTTCTGACAGATACGGAAACAGAACCTGAAATAGTTTCTGAGAAAGAAGTTCCAGTGTCCTATACAGAAATTATAGAGAAAGTGGCCAACTGGATAAAGACAGACGGCTATGTCCAGCAGGGACTTACCATAAAAGAACTGTCCGAAATACTTCATACGAACCGTACCTATCTTTCCGCTTATATCAAGACTACGTATAAAATGACATTCCGCGAATGGATAACCGGTCTCCGGTTGGAGTATGCGAAAAACATACTGAAGGAGCATCCGGAAATCAATATACAGAAGCTGGCTGAGTCTTCCGGCTTTCTTTCCCGCAGTAACTTTATCAAATCATTTACCGAAAAGGAAGGATGTACGCCTGGCAAGTGGAAAAAAGCAAATCTGGAATAATTTGTGTGGTAAAAAGCCGATGAAAAAGGTCTCAGAAGCCCATTTTCAAAAAGAGCTCAAGCGACAAAAAAGTGCTAATTCGACAAAAAGGTGCTCTAACGACAATTTGAAAAGTGCTCAAACGACAATTTTTTATAAAACGCTGTATTTCAACAGAAAAAGTTTTTGTAATATTTTGGGCGCTGAATGGCATTTATTACCTTTGGAGATGACAAAGATAATGAATTCAAGTTTATATGAGCAGAAAAATCACTTTTCTTACCTTGTTTCTGTGGCTGATGACGGTAACTTTTCCTGTCATTGCGCAGCAGAAAACAGACACGACCTACACCTTCCGCTTCGTTCCGCAGAAGGACATGTTCTACGTTCCTTGGAATGGCAATGACACTGAACTTGCCCGCCTGTTGGAATGTATCGAAAACAGTAAAGCAACAATTTTTGACGGCAAGTTGCCGCTACTGGTTGACGGCTACTGCAATTCGCTGGGCGGTGAAGCCGAGAACCTTGCAACGGCGAAGATCCGTGCCAATCGAGTAAAATCAGAACTGATTACACGCGCGAAAATCAAGGAAGAAAACTTCATTACCCACAATCATGCGACAGGGGGTGATTTTGTAATCGTACGCCTAACGGTACCCGCAAAGGAAACAGCCGCGATGGATGCGGAAGCGGAAGCACGACGCAAGGCGGAAGCCGAACGACTGGCAACCGAGAAGCGTGCCGAGCAGGAACGGCTTGCCGAAGAGCAGCGCAAGGCGGAAGAAGCCCGACTTGCCGCTGAAAAGGCAGAAGCCGAGAAAAACGCTCAACAAAATACACTTGCCGACACGCCGTCGGGAACCAAAATCACAACGGATTATCATCTCTCCCTGCGTGCCAACCTGTTGCGCTGGGCTACCCTGACACCAGATCTTGGCGTGGAATGGCGCATCTGCCCGTCGTGGGGCATTGCCGTAAACGGCTCGTGGACTTCTTGGAGCTGGAGCGACAAAGACCGCCGCTATGCACTCTGGGAAGTGGCTCCGGAAGTACGTTACTATATGGGTGAGAAGAAAGCCTGGTATCTGGGCGCGATGTTCAAGGCCGGACAGTTCAACTACAAGTTCTCCGAAACAGGCAAGCAGGGCGACCTGATGGGTGGCTGCATCACCGCCGGCTATCAGCTGCGGCTGAACAAGGCACTGGCTCTTGATTTCAACCTCGGTTTGGGCTACCTGAATGCCGATTTCGAAAAATATGAAGTCATCGACGGTGTACGTGTCCGCCGCGGCAACGAAACAAAAGATTGGTGGGGTCCCATCAATGCCGGTGTGACATTGGTATGGAAGTTATTCTAACACGGAGGAATAGAATATGAAAGCAAGACAATATATAAATATGATGGGAATGGCAGCCGCCGTGCTGTTCTCTTCCTGCGTGAAGGACACGCTTTATGACACGCCGCATCCCGACTACGGGAAGATTGCGGTGACAGCCGACTGGTCGGCCCGCGGTGAGGGTATTGACATACCTGCCACATGGACGGTCACCATGGGTGACTATACGGGTACGGAGACTTCCGCCACCCATACCCCCGACCATCTGTTTGCTCCGGGCAGCTACACCCTTGCGGTGTGGAACCCTGCTGAAGGAATCATGGTAAATGGTACCACCGCCACCATTGCCGCAGCCACGGGAAACCGGGCAGGAACGGATGCCTTTGTGAACAATGCCCCGGGATGGTTCTTCACCTATACGAAACAGGTGAGCATCGAGAAAGACAAGGACTATCCGCTGACCGCCGCAATGAAGCAGCAGGTACGCGAACTGACGCTTATCATCAAACCGACGGGGGATGCCGCCGGACGCATCACGGAGATTGTTGCCCATCTGACGGGTGCAGCCAGAACTCTCGATTTCGCTACCGATACCTACGGAGCCGCTTCAAACGTCGTGCTGCCCTTCACCAAGATAACCGAAGGTGACGATGCCGGCAAGTGGAAAGCCACGGTGCGGTTGCTGGGTGTGACCGGCACGGAACAACTGCTGACGGGTGAAATCCGCTATGCGGACGGCAACCCGACCCCCACGACGCTGAAAAGCGACCTTACGGAAGCCCTCAAGGAGTTCAACACCGGAAAGGGCAAATCGCTGCCCCTCGGCGGAACGCTGGTTGAGACTCCCGAAGGCATGGAAGTGGACGGAGTCGAAATCAACGGCTGGGAAGAAGTGAAAGGTGATGATGTAAATGCCGATTTGTAAATAATTAGCAAACCGAACGCAGAAGCAAAGCTTGCTTTGATTTTGCTAAGGTGCAGCAATTATTGAAATGGAATTTAACTAATAAAATGACAGATATAATGAAGACAAGATTTTTTGCACTTGCGACACTCGCCCTCGCACTGGCGGCCTGCAACAACGACAACGAGAACCTGAACGGTGACCCCGTGGCCGCCCAGTTTACCGCCAACATCGCCCCCGCCACCCGCGCCAGCGGAACCACCTGGACTGGCGGCGACCGTATCGGCATCACCGACATCGGCAACGATTCCCAGTACGGCAACGTGCCTTTCATCCTGAAAAACGGGAAATTTGAGGCAGAAGGAAAGGTCATCTATATCGAAGATACAAAGACCCATACTTTCCGCGCCTACTATCCGTACAACGCAGCGGGAGGCATCCTCGCAGCCACGACCGATGCCACGGCGCAGCAGAACCAGCCTGCCATCGACTTCCTCTTTGCTTCAGGAGCCACGGGAGACAAAAACAACCCGGTAGTAAGCTTCACCGACAAAACCGCCAAAGGCGGTGAAGACAACTCCTTCCACCACCGCATGAGCCAGATAACCCTTACCTTCGAGGCGGGCGACGGCGTGAATTTCAGCGTGGTCAAGCCTGAACGTTACACGCTGGACGGATTGTTACTCACCGGTACGTTCAACACGGCCGACGGTATTGCCACCGCAGACAACGGGGCACAGACCGGAGAACTGGCCATGAATCTGGCAGACGGCAATCTCACGTCATCGATCATCCTCTTCCCGCAGACAGTTGCATCCCTGCCGTTGGTTGTGAATTACAAAGGTCAGGAATATCATGCCACACTCACCATGCCCGAAGGCGCACTGCAGGCGGGCAACAACTATACCTATACCGTCAAGGTACGCAACAAAGTCCTTGAAGTCAGCGAAGCCACCATTGCAAAGTGGAACGATATAAACGGCGGAGAAGTGGATGCTGGCCTGTAGGATTTTAATAATTAATCGATTAGAATGAAGAATTATGAGACATAGATTATTTATCCCCGCAGCCACCGCACTGCTGTTCGCCCTCGCCGCCTGCACGCAGGACGAACTTGCTGGCGATAACCGTCTGCCCGAAGGTGAATACCCCGTCGTCATCCGTGCCACCGGATTGTCCGTAGAGACAACGCCGCTGGCAGCCCCTTCCACCCGTGCCGCTGTGGACGGCGACTGGCAGGGCGTCACTTCTGTGGCACTCAAGATGGGCGATGCGGTAAAGGAATACACCGTAACGGCTTCTACCGATTTCAAGAGTGCCACGCTTTCACGCGAGAACGACCCGCACTACTGGACCAGCCGCGACCCGATTACCGTATCGGCATGGTGGCCCTTCAACAATGCCAACATCACACAGATGCCTGCCGTGAAGGTGGCCGAAGACCAAAGCAAACTGGCTGACTTCCAGAACAGCGACTTCATCTCCGCCGAAAACCGGAAGGTGGAATTTAACAACCCGAAACTTGAATTTACCCACCGCACGGCACGCGTGACAATCGAACTGAAGCCCGGCACGGGATTCACGAGCGTCGCCAGTGCCACGGTGAGCCTCGTGAGCCTGTCCGCCGATAACGGCAACCCGACCGCCATCAAGACCTACAACGCAAGCGGCAACACCTACGAGGCACTAACCGCCCCGCAGACCATTGCGGCAGGCAAACCGTTCGTCAAGGTGGAACTCGGCGGCGGCACCTTCTACTTCCGTCCGCAGAACGACGTCGTATTAGAGGCTGGCAGCCGCTATAAATATACCGTTAAGGTGAACGCCACCGGCCTGACGTTAGAGGGTTGCACCATCGGCAGCTGGGCTGACGGCGGCGGCGAGAGCGGCGCAGCCGAGGATTTGGGCTACATCTACGACAGCAACACCAAGACCTACACGGTCTATAACGCCAACGGCCTGATGAATATAGCCGAATTAGTGAACGGAGGTAAGAGCGACATTAACATTACCATCGACACTGACATTGACCTCACAGGCAAAGACTGGACACCGATAGGCACAGACTACGACAACTCATACAAAGGCACCTTCGACGGTGGCGGCCATACCATTACGGGGCTGACCTTTACGACAAATGACGAATATGCGGGTCTGTTCGGCTGGCTCAATAGAGCTGGTACGGTGAAGAACGTGGTGATGGAGGGCGTACAGATAACAAGCCATCAAATATATGGCGGCAGTATTGGCGGCGTGGTAGGATATAGCTGGGGCACCATTGAAAACTGCTCGGTGTCTGGCAGCGTCAGCGGCACGGTGTATGTCGGCGGTGTGGTGGGTGCTCAAATAGGCGGTTCCATCACCGGATGCAGTTCCTCTGCCACAGTGAAGGGAACGGTCGATGTCGGCGGCGTGGCAGGTCAGACGAATTCGAGTGCCACCCTGACCGCTTGCTATGCCACGGGCAACGTGACCATAGAAATAAACCCCGCAAAGAATATCGCTGGCGGCAGTCTGGTGGGAATGAACGCAGGAAGCAGCCTCCTTGCCTGCTATGCCACGGGCAACGTAACCAGTACGGGTAGTAGCACTGGCAAAGTACATATCGGCGGCTTTTTGGGAAATAACTACACCACCGTGACCGCCGGCTATTGGAAGAACAATCATGAACAAGGCATCGGCTACAATAGGGAAAGCACCGGAGCCACGAAGGTGGACGGCTCTGTCGTTACCTGGCAGAAAGCCGTCGATGCCATGAACACCGCCTTGCAGAACGCAGGCTCAAGGTGGCGTTACGAACTTAAAGGAGCATTGCCTACCTTGATGAAGCAGTAAACCGTCGGGCGGAAAAGTTCTGCCCGCAACGGAAACAACCAGAGTAATAAAATAACAGATATTATGAGGATAAGATTTTTTGCACTTGCAGCGCTCGCCCTCTCACTCGCCGCCTGCACGCAGGACGAAGCGGGCTTCCTACCGGAAGGGGCGGAAGGCACCCCCATCGTCTTCACCGCCACGGGGCTGAATCCCGCCGCGACAGCCATCGCCGGCACCCGTGCCCCCGCGGATGGCAATTGGACGGGTGTGCAGAGCGTGGCAGTCATGATGGACGGCACGGTGAAGACGTACAACGTGACGCCCTCCAACGCCACGCTGACCTCCACCGACCCGCACTACTGGACCAACCACAACGACATCACAGTCACAGCGTGGTGGCCCTACACCGAGGGCGAGACAACTCCGCCTGCTGTGAAGGTAAAAGCCAACCAAAGTGCCCAGAAGGACTTCGAGGGCAGCGACCTCATCGTAGCCGACGGACAGACGGTGACCTACGGCAGCCCCACGCTCCGCTTCACCCACCGCACGGCGCGGGTGACCATCGTCCTGACGGACTACACCGAGGAGTCGATGGTCGTGCAGCTGACGGGCCTCTCCACCGAGGGCGGCAACCCGGCCGAAATCACCCTGTATAACAAAGGTGGCGATACCTACACCGCCCTCGTAGCCCCGCAAAGTGTGGCAGCTGGCACGACTTTCATTACGTGCACCTTCACCAACGCCAAGACCTTCGTTTATAAGATGAAGAATGCTGCCGACTGGCAGGCGGGCGGTGAATATACCTACACCGTCTCCCTCGCTGCGGCAAAAGACCCGGGTTATACCATAGAGGACGACGGCAGCTACACCGTGACCTCCGCCGATGGTCTGATGACTGTAGCCGAATTAGTGAACGGAGGTAAGACCGACATAAACATTACCCTCGGCGAAAACATTGACCTGACGGGCAAAGGCTGGACGCCGATAGGCACAAACTACGAAAAGCGATACAAGGGTACCTTCGACGGCCGCGGCCATACCATCAAGGGGCTGACCGTTACGACAAATGACCAATTTGTGGGTCTGTTCGGCTATCTCGATAAAGCTGGTACGGTGAAGAACGTGGTGATGGAAGGCATACAGATAACAAGCAATCACGTGTTAATGTCAGGCAATACTGGCGGCGTGGTAGGATATAGCTGGGGCACCATTGAAAACTGCTCGGTGTCGGGCAGCGTCAGCGGCACGAATTGTGTCGGCGGTGTGGTGGGTAGCCAAAAGGCCGGTTCCATCATCGGATGCAGCTCCTCTGCCATAGTTAAGGGAACGCGCTATGTCGGCGGCGTGGCAGGAGAAAAATGGGGCACCATGACCGCTTGCTATGCCACAGGCAACGTGACCTTAGAAATTGGCTCCCAAAATAATCTCTCTGGCGGCGGTGTAGTGGGATTAAGCGGAGGAAACCGCGTCCTTGCCTGCTATGCCATTGGCAACGTAAATAGTAAGGGTGGCAGCACCGGCAATGTGCATATCGGCGGCTTGTTGGGAGATAACTACACCGCCGTGACCGCCTGCTACTGGAAGAACAATCAGGAACAAGGCTTCGGCAGCAATCAGCATAGCACCGCCCCCGAAGCTACGAAGGTGGACGGCACGACCGTCACCTGGAAGAATGCCGTTGATGACATGAACACCGCTTTGCAGAACGCAGGCTCTGTGTGGCGTTACGAACTTAACGGAGCATTGCCTACCTTGAGGAAGCAGTAAACCGTCGGGCGGGAAAAGTCCCGCCCGCAACGAACATTAACTGAAGTATAATCCCAATAAAGAAAGGAGGACGTGATGGAACACACGGAGAATCCACCATATTGGTTTTGGCATCAAGGCATTGTCAATAATAATATAGACTCCAGTGTAAATATGGAAGCTGTAAGCCGGACATTGTCAAGATTGGTGCTCATTAAAGACAACAAATCAAGTAATTAAATTAAAAACATGGGACTTTTTCACAGAGACAAGAAAAATAATGACGATGAGCCGGACAGTGTTCAAACCAATTCATTCTCTGATATTATGAATGGTTTGCAGTACGCCGTAAACTGTGCACAAGATACATTACAGAATCATCAGATACAAAATCTGACCAGACTTTTTGAAGGAACAAATGCAAATAACGCAAATACGTTCCAATCAAAAAAAATCATGGTTGGAGACAAGACTATTGATATTCCACTTATAGCCTTGATATCCCATCATTATCTTGCAATGGATAATGTGCAGATAAAGTTCAAGGCGAAGGTCGGAAGCGTGGAATCACAGATCCCGGAAAACAACTTGCTGTTATCCAGTCCGCACAGAGCCAATCTCCAGATGCAGATGAGCAACATAAAACCGGATGCGGATGATGTCATGGAGGTTTGCGTCAATTTTAAGGTTCAGGAGACTCCGGAGAGCATTTCCCGAATTATTGACGATTTTGTAAAAAATATCTAACAATTTTAAAATTCAAATGTTATGGCAGAAGAAATAAAGAACCAAGGGCAACAAGAAAATGCGGAAAACTTGAATGAAAATGTAAGCGGACAGGCGAAAGAAATTATCTCCGCTGCATTGGAAGAGACTCAAAACAGAGAAACTTCTCCAGTTCTTAAAGCAGATTCAAACGTGACTGACAAATTCAAGGGGCTTCCCATGCGGGAACTTATTGCAGCTCCACTTATTGCAGCAGCCGAAGCACAACAGGAATTGGCAGCGACAGCATGGAATTTCTACCAGCAAATTGCATTTGATGGTAAAAGCGGCAATAAAGCGCGTATATTGGAATTCGATGTCGAAAGACCGATACAGCAGGATGGAAAAATGACAACAATGTCACAAAGTGTCAAGGCTCCGTTTATAGGATTGGTGCCTATTCCTTCCCTGCTCATAGATCGCGTGGATGTCGATTTCCAGATGGAGGTTACCGATACATCAAACGTAAAAAGCACTACCAACGCAGAAGTAGAGGCAAAAGCTTCTGCAAAACATTGGTTTATAAATGCGGAAATCAGCGGCAAAGTCACGACCGCCCGCGAGAACACCCGCATGACCAACCAAACGGCAAAATACCAGATACATGTGACAGCCAGTCAGCAGCCGCAGACCGAAGGTCTGTCTAAACTGATGGATATAATGGCATCATGTATCGAGCCTATAACAAACGAAAGTAACAGTAAGTAAATATATGAATTTGATTCAAGCATTAAGATTGCCAAACAGTCGAGCAGTAATGACAAATATTGCACGGTTTCATTATCAAAATATTTATAATGTAGGTTTGACCCTTCCGATTGTCACGCAAAGTAATTTGACATTTCAAATAAAAGGATATACCCGTAACTATCGTTTTCTTAGATTAGACTATGCCTGTGTCATATATATTGCGGATAGAATAGCAGTCGTTGCTTCAAATGGCATAGATACTTTAAGTTCAGGTTTTTCGGGGTGTTATATGGCCAGTTTTAGGCACAATGGCATTAGGTATGTTGCTCATATTCCAACGCCTAACAATAGTATTAAAACATCATGGAATCGGGCGGTTAAAAATCAAATAATAGATAATGTTGTTCTTTTTAAACCTACTGAAGGATTGGCGAGAATCCCAGGAACCATTGGTATTTGGGGAATTATAACATTTAACGATAGATGTTATCGGCTTGATGTAAATGAAAACGCTCCTCCAAGTCAAGCCATACGTGGCCAAAGAATTTTTAACTCAATCCCGAGAAATCCCATACTAACAGAAATTCCACCTATCGCCGGTGGTCAGATGCCTTAATAATTATAACAATTGTAAATAAGGGAAGAATGGTTGTTTCATTGAGGAGTAGAATTCTATTCTGATATATAATTCTGGTGGCGGTCATCGGTAGCATGGCCGCCATTCTCATCCATGAACCTGCGAAGTTCCACGACCTATATGCGTATGTTGAATAACGGTATTTACACAAACAGCAAATGAGCGAACAATTCGTTACCACTACCAAGCATTTCCGCAAGCTGCTTGCCGCAGGCTATCTGTTGATAGTTCTGCTGGTGGGCGGCATCATCTGCACGTGGCTCGGAGAATGGCGCGACTTGGAGTTGCTGGAACGGGAGAACCGTGAAATCAACCGCTTCCGCAAGGAAACACACGATGCGTATGTGGGTGTGGTGGAATTGTCACTTTTGGGCGAGTCGGTGCTGGAATGGGACGATAAGGATGTGGCGGCATACCGGCGGCAACGGATGGCGGTGGATAGTATGCTTTGCCGCTTCAAGAGCCATTACGAATCGGTGCGCATAGACAGCGTGCGCCACTTGCTGGAGGACAAGGAAAAGCGGCTGTGCGCCATCATGGAAGCTCTGGAACAACAGGCGGACATCAACCGCCGGATAGCCAAGCAGGTGCCGGTGATAGTGCAAACGAGCAGGCAGGAAGAGCCGAAGAAACAGAGGAGGAAAGGTTTTCTCGGGTTGTTCGGCAAGAAACAGGAAGCACCTCCGACGACGACCACCACGATGCTCTACACACTGAACCGTGATATGATAGCGCAACAACGTGCCCAGAGCCATCGTCTGTCGGAATATGCCGACAGCCTTGCCAGCCGCAATGCGGAACTGAACCGCCAACTGCAAACCCTTATCCAGCAGATGGACCACAAGGTGCAGGCTGACTTGCAGGAACGTGAGGCGGAAATATCCGCTATGCGTGAAAAGTCGTTCTTGCAGGTAGGTATCATAACGGGTGTCATGCTGCTGTTGCTCATTATTTCATACATCATCATTCACCGCTATGCCACCCGCATCAAGCAGTACAAACGTAAGACAACAGATTTAATCGGGCAACTGCAAAAGTCCGTAAAACAAAACGAATCGTTGATAGCCTCACGCAAGAAAGCGATGCACACCATCACCCACGAGCTACGCACACCACTGACTGCCATACATGGATATGCGGAACTGATGCAGGACAACGAAGAAGAAAAGATAAGCGGTTATGCGGACAATATCCTGCAAGCCTCCAAGAGAATGACCGACATGCTCAACTCCCTGCTTGACTTCTTCCGCTTGGACAGCGGCAAGGAACAGGCGAATGTCCGTCCGTTTCGTTTGGAAAACATCGCGGAGCTGTTGCAAACGGAGTTTACGCAACAAGCAGAAGCAAAAGATCTTAAACTTACCATCGAGTGCCCGGAGGGTATTATCCTGAATGGCGACAAGGAGCGCATCATACAGATATGCGACAACCTGCTGGGCAATGCCGTCAAGTTCACGAATGCCGGAAGCGTTTCACTTGTCATAAGCTATGACGGCAATAGGCTGACCCTTGTAGTAGAGGACACCGGAACCGGCATGAGTGCGGAAGAACAACAGCGAGTGTTCGGAGCGTTCGAGCGGCTTTCCAACGCCGCCACGCAAGACGGTTTCGGATTGGGGTTAAGCATTGTGAAACAGATAGTCGGGATGCTTGGCGGCACTATACGCTTGGAAAGCGAAAAAGGAGAAGGCAGTCGTTTTACTGTGGAGTTGCCAATGAACACTGCCGATATTGGTATTGAAGAACAGACAGCCGCAGAAAGTCTGGCTCATATAGAAAGACCTTATTCTGTCATCGTATTGGACGACAATCCGATGGTATTATCCATGACAAAGGAAATGTATGCTGGTATAGGTGTGCATTGCGACACGTTCACCACTATTGGCGATGCAATGGAAGCCATGCGGCAGCACACATACGACCTCATGATAACCGATATGAAGATGCCGGAGATTAACGGCTATGAGGTGTTGGAGTTGTTACGCTCGTCAAGTGTCAGCAACTCGAAAGAGATTCCCATTGTCGTGGCGACCGCCTCCGGCAGTTGCAGCGAAGAGGAGCTGTTGGAAAATGGATTTACCGCCTGCCTGTTCAAGCCATTTTCCATTTCCGAACTGGTTGCTGTATCAGACAAATGCCTTTTGACAAGTACGGACAAGGATGAACTTCCCGACTTGTCCTCTCTGCTTGCATATGGTGACAAACGGGCGATGCTCGACCGTTTGATAACCGAAACAGAAAAGGATATGCAGGCTGTCCGGGAAATCATGGAGAGGAATGACCGCAAGGCGTTGGACGAATGGATACACCGTCAGCGAAGTTCATGGGCTGTTATCCGTGCTGACAAACCCTTGTGGAACCTGTATGAACTGCTGCATCAAGAATCTGAATGTTCCGAAATGGAATTGCGGAAATGCGTGGATGCCATGCTTCGTATGGGAACAGTTATCATAGAACTTGCGCAAAAGGAAAGGAGGTCGTCGGATGAAAGTATTTGTGATTGAGGACAACCCCGTCTATAACGATTATGTCTGCAACCTGCTGAAGAAAGACAGCTTCGATACTATGTCGGCATATAATCTTGCCACTGCCAAGAAACTATTGGCAAAGTCAGAGGTGGATGATATTGTCGTTGCCGACCTACGCCTCCCCGACGGTGAAAGCATAGAGTTGTTACGGTGGATGCGTGCCAACGACAAACAGCAGGTGTTTATCGTTATGACCAATTACGGGGAGGTGCATACGGCAGTGGAAAGTATGAAGCTCGGCTCAAAGGATTACATACAGAAACAGTTGTTGGAGGATAAACTGATACCGCTTATCCGCACCCTGCAAAAAGAACATGAAAAGCGACTACAATGGAACATTCCGATATTCGTCCGGCAGGGCGAAGCCTATCAGAAAATCAAGAAACGTGTGCGCCTTGTAGCCACCACCCGGATGAGCGTGCTGATACTGGGCGAGAACGGTACGGGCAAGGAACATATCGCACAACATATACACCAACAAAGCAAACTTGCCGATAAACCTTTTGTGGCAGTGGACTGCGGAGCCTTGTCCCCGTCATTGATACAATCCGCCTTCTTCGGACACGTCAAGGGTGCGTTTACGGGTGCCGAAGCAAACAAGACGGGGTATTTTCTGGAAGCGGATGGCGGCACGCTGTTCCTTGACGAAGTGGGCAACCTAACAATGGAGATGCAACAGATGCTGCTCCGCGCCATACAGGAACGCCGTTACCGTCCCGTCGGTGCAAAGGAGGACAAAACAGCCAACGTGAGGATAGTGGCTGCAACCAACGAGGATTTGCAGAAAGCCGTAACGGAAAAGCGGTTCCGGCAGGATTTGCTCTATCGCTTGCAGGAGTATGTGATAACCATGCCGCCCTTGCGCGACTGCCCGGAAGACATCATGCCATTGGCCGAGTTCTTCCGTGAAATGGCAAACCGTGAGTTGGAACGTGAAGTAAAAGGGTTTGCCGCATCTGCCCGTAATGCCCTGCTCGCCCATGCGTGGCCGGGCAACGTGCGCGAGTTGAAACAGAAGATACAGACGGCAGTCCTGCAATCAGAAGGCGATATGATAACCGAAGCCGATTTGGAACTTGACAATGAACCGTCCGCTACTTCCGCTTGTTTTACATTGAAGAGCGGGGATGAAGAAAGAGGACGTATCCTGCGTGCTTTGAAACAAGCAGCCGGTAACAAGAAAATGGCTGCAAAGATACTGGGTATCGGCAGGACAACGCTGTATAATAAATTGGTAGAGTATGGATTGAATGAAGAAAACTGACCGGAGTATGGCTGTAAATGGCAATAATTGATTAACTTTGCAATTGTATTTCAGAAAATAGCAGGCGATCGGGTAACTTTTCGCCGATGATATAGACATAAGACCGCAAGGCGTTTCGAGCGAAAATCTGGTAAATTGAAACTACGGAGACGATTGCGTGATGCTTATGCTATGCTTACGCATAGCGTGCATTCACGTACTCTCCGTAAAGGCTTTACCAGAGCCATCGCTTGAAAGTAGTGTGAATTGCACGCTACTTTTTTGCCTCGCCAAAAAGGAAAGAAAATACGTTATGGCGAAAATACAATTACTTGCCGTTATCTCAATAGATGGCTGTCCGATGAAACTGCATCCCCGGAAGCGGTTGCTTCAAACCGAAGATTACGGTATGGATGAAATACGTGCCAATGCCCTGTATAAGCTGACATCCGACTATTCGGTATCCGTGCTTCAAGAATGGAGGGAGGAAGGTGGAAGCATTTGCCATTTGTTGGAAGTAACTGCCGGGAATACCGAATATGCCAACGGACTGTTACGGATGAACGTGATAGATGAAATCATACTATACGTTGTTCCAACCATCGACGGAAACGGAGCGCATTTTTTCAAGTCAGCACTACCTATGAATGACTGGCGGCTTATGGAGAACAAAACTTATAGGGACGGAGTAATCCGGCTTACCTATCATAAAGAGCCACGGGCATAAAATGTTCAGATTATGAACATCTTGGCGGGATTTCCGTGCTCAGAAAGTGAACACATGTTCAGAATCTGAACACATTTCACAAGGGATGCAATCAAGGATAAAATTATTTTTGAATTTTATCTTTCTGAAAAACAATGTAGTACAATTTTCTCACAATCTTTTCTCGTGTTTAGGGCTATGATTTGCACCATATATCAGTGTGCGCACACTGATAAACAAGTGTAAACCCTCAAAACAGAAAAGATAATGAACCATCTCATACTGGCGGAAACACAGTTTTTCGCCATGATAAACGGAAAAGACAACGGTAGCACGGAAACGGCATACGGCGGATTCGTGCAGGAAGTAATAAACCTGTGCTACGGCGGCAATGATGCCAAGCATATTATTGTGGCGTTGGCTTTTGCCGAAATCGAATTACAGCACCATCCGCAGAACTTGTCGGCATCGGAGGAGAATGTCGTCACTGTGTATATCCGCAAGGCGTTATCATTCATCCGAAAGATGCAGAAGATAGTATCCGCTTCTGCAATTACCTCCGTGCCACCACTAACATCCACATCCGAAACCAAAGCCACAGTCCCAGCCCTGCAATGGACCGGTAATGCCGTCGAGTTGGTAGAGCTAATCTATGCCCTCTACGCCACCGGCTGCATCAATGGCGGCAAGGCTTCGCTGAAAGAGCTTGCCCCTGTCCTCTATTCCTTTTTCGGTGTGGAGTCCAAAGACTGCTACCGCTTCTATACGGACATCAAACGCAGGAAAAGCGACAGTCGCACCTACTTCCTTGAAAAGATGCAGGACAAACTGAACGCGAAGATGCGACATGACGATGAATTGGAGCGGATGAGGAGATAAACGAATGCCAAACAAAGGATAAGCGGCCGGATTATACGGTTTCTTATCCTTCTTCATTTACAATCACTCTATTATCTGCCGGAAAGCCGATTAAAATCATTAACTTTGCAAGTATTAATCAATGACGGATGAAAATAGATAACCTCGAAATATTGAACGGACTGATTGCCGGAGCCGAAGGCGGGACAGTTGAGTTCAAAGAAACTACCGGGCAGTTGGAGCGTGGAATGGAAACTCTTTGTGCCTTCCTGAACGGTACGGGCGGCACAGTGCTGTTCGGTGTAACCGACAAGGGAAAGATTATCGGTCAGGAAGTGAGCGACAAGACGAAGCGCGATATTGCTGAAACCATCAGACGAATCGAGCCGTTTGCGACCATTGATATATCCTATACAGACATTCCGGGAACGAACAAAAGTGTTATAGCTTTATCAGCGGAAGAACAACGATATATGCGCCCGTTCACCTATAAGGGGAGGGCTTATCAACGGATAGAGAGCGTTACATCTGCCATGCCGCAGGGTATATACAACCTGTTGGTTATGCAGCGAGGCGGAACCTATGCTTGGGATTCCATGCAAAATCCCGGCTTGAAAATATCCGACCTTGACGAAACGGCAATCTTGGGCGCAGTACGTGGAGGAATCAGAGGCGGACGTTTGCCGGAAGGTTCTATGCAGGAGGATGTCCGAACCATCCTTGAAAAATTTGACTTGTTGAATGATGGAAAGCTGAACAATGCTTCCGTTGTCCTATTCGGACGAAACTTCTACCATTATCCCCAATGTCTGCTCCGTTTAGCCCGGTTCAAAGGAACGACAAAAGATGAATTTTTAGATAATCAGCGTGTGACAGGCAATATATTCAACTTGCTGGATGCTGCAATGGCATTTTTCTTCAAGCATTTGTCCCTTTCCGGTAAAATTGAAGGTTTGTACAGAGAAGAGGAACTGAATGTGCCATATAAGGCATTGAGAGAATGTTGCATAAATGCTTTTGCACATCGTGTTTACCATCGCCCCGGCAGTTCAGTCGGGATTGCTATCTATGATGACCGCGTGGAGATTGAAAACAGCGGAACATTTCCGCCTGATATTACCATTGAGAAACTGTTGGGTGGCCACAATTCCGAACCACAAAATCTGATAGTAGCCAATGTGCTGTACAAAAGTGCAGTATTGGAGAGTTGGGGACGTGGCATAGCCCTTATGGTAAACGAATGTCGCCGTGTCGGTATTCCGGATCCGGAGTTTCATACCGACGGCAATGCTGTATGGATTGTGTTTCATTATACAAGAACTACAGTAGGACAAGACCCCACAGCAACCCCACAGCAACCCTATAGTAACCCCACAGTAACCCCACAGTTAGGAAAACTGTTGTCTGCTATTGGGAACAACACTCTCTCTGCTAAAGAAATCATGGAGAAAACGGGAATGAAAGATAAAAGGAATTTCTTAAAGAACTATATCCATCCGGCAATAAATTCCGGTTTGGTTCTTTCACTTTATCCCGTAGGCTCCAAGAGTCCGCAACAGAAATACTATCTTACTGATAAAGGTAAAGGTTTCCTGCAACAATAACGGGTATGGCTAAAAAGAAGAAACATAAGAATGATGTAAAAACTGATTTACCGATAATCATGGATTATGGTATCGGCAGTATATCCGTTTATGACCCGGCAGACATGATGCCATACAACGAGCCGCCAATTAGCGAACAAATCCGCTTCAAGAAACTCGGCAAAGAGATGAAATCCGAGTTCAAGTGGCTGGTATCTTCCGTAGTGATTGAGTATTGGCAAGAAAACCGACAGATACCTTTCGGTGAAGAAATGTCGAAACTCAGAACCAGACTGTTGAGAATGTTTGCCGAAGAATACAGCATACTGCTTAAAGACGATACAGAGCTGAAAAATTATTTGCTGACGCTTGCCATTACCACCATCAACAAGCATCTCAAATCTGAGAATAAAAAGAGGGCGTCAAAACTCTCTTTTTAACAAAATTACCCTTGCTACAGATATCTGTGACAGGGGTAATTTTCATATTTTGGGTGTTTTGACACATCCCCTTTTTCATATATAAAGGAATCTGTTATTTCTGCTGCAACAGGTGTTTCAAGTTTTCATCATTTGCGATACGTTCCAGTTCCTCTTGAACAATCTGCTTCACTTCCTCCTTGATGCGCCTGTAATTCGCCTGAACCGTTTCCTTCATGCGGTCGTTGCCGTCCCCGTCCGTAAAGTCGGTAATGACGGGGATTTTCTTGTAGGCTTTCTCCTCGCGCCTCACCTTCTCGGCATCCACGACAATCTCACAATGAAAAATCTTCTGCTCGATACGCTCGTTGAAGTTGTCGGACACCGAACCGACAAACATACCCTGCGTCAAGCCGGAAATCTTGCTTGGCGGGATGAGTGAATCCATCTGCGTGTTGATGGAGGTGGAAACATCCTGCCGGTTGATGGAAATGGACTGCCGTTTCTGCAACACCTTACCGAAGCGTTCGGAAAGCGTCTTGGCGGTTTCACCCACCACCTGACCGGAAAAGATATTGCCGACGGTGTTCATCACGACCTTCGCTTCTTTATCACCGTAGTCGCGCACCAACTGGCTGAAATCCTGAAAGCCCAGACACACGGCAACCTTGTTGCTTCGCGCGGTGGCGATAAGGTTGTCCAACCCCTTGAAATAAATCGTGGGCAGCTCGTCGATGATGACCGACGACTTCAGCATCCCTTTCTTGTTGATGAGTTTCACGATACGGGAGTTATACAGACCGAGAGCGGCCCCGTAGATATTCTGACGGTCGGGATTGTTGCCCACACAGAGTATTTTCGGTTCTTCGGGATTGTTGATGTCCAGCGTGAACTCGCTGTCCGACATCACCCAATAGAGCTGCGGGGAAATCATCCTTGACAAAGGGATTTTCGCGCTTGCTATCTGCCCCATCAACTGCTCCGCAGCCCCTCCGAGCCATGCGTCCATGAACGGAGAAAGATAGTTTTCCAATTCCGGGTAAGAGGTCAGTATCGGGAAAATATCCTCATAGCGGCGGTTCAGGAACTCAATCGCATGGGGGAATGTACAATACTTGCCGTTCTGGAAAATTTTGAGATACCAGATAATAGCCGCGAAAAGGATGATGGGCGATTCTACGAAAAAGTCGCCCTGCTTTTGCACCCAACTTTTATTTAAGTTGAGCATAATGGTGTACGCACTCTCATAAGCGTCCGTAATATCCTCCATGAAGTCCGGGTGAATGGGATTGCAACGGTGCGAACGTCGCGGGTCATCGAAGTTTATCACATAAAACTTCGGTTTCACCTTGTAGCCCTCCGGGTGGTTCAGCAGATGGTTGTATGCTATCGTGGACAAGTCGCTGAATTTGAAGTCGTACACATACATCGAGAAGCCCTTTTCTATCTGCTGCTTGATGAAATTATTTACCACTGCATAGGATTTACCGCTGCCCGGCGTACCCAACACGATGGAAGCCCTAAAAGGATTCACGACATTGATCCAGCCATTGTTCCAACGCTTTTTGTAGTAAAACCGTGTCGGAAGATTGACCGAATACTCGCTTTCGATAAGCCTTGTTTCCTGCATGAAACTCTCGTTTTCGTTATTGAACACATCGTCCATAAGGTTGTGCTTCAACAGACGGCTCATCCACAGACCGCCCATCAGCAGGCAGACATAACCTGCGCCGACGGTCAGAATATACAGTCCCGTCACCGCCTCTATCGGGAGCGGCAAAGCCAGTATCCACCAGTTGAGGAAGAACAGCACGAAGCCAACGGCAAGGGCTGTCCAGATTCTTCCCCAAGTGATTTTCTCACCCTTTACGCCCTTTGTCCCCAAACAGGACAAGGCAAGCAGTAGGACGGCAAACAGTTTTGTGTACAGGATGGAACGGAACAGCCCCGCCGTGCGGTTGAAGTTCATCAGGATTCTGTCCACCACGCCGATGTCCACGCCCCAGAGCCGTATGGCTTCATAGCAGAACCAGTACACGTTCATGACCACTAAAATAATACTCACGGCACGCAGAAAATCCATGATTTTCGCCAATGCCCTCAAATCGTCTTCTTGTTGTGACATACATTGATTTTTTTGATTGTTGATATTTTCGATTACATTCCCAAGCCCTTGCGCTTCTTCTTTTTCTTCTTGCGCTGCATCGCCCGGATGAAGGCTTCCTCCTCGGCGTCCACTACCGGACCTTCGGGGGCAAACAGGTTCATGCCACCCGAATGGCTCTCGTATTCCCCTCCGGAATATCCTTGTTTGTCCTCTTGTCCCTCCACCATAACGGAAAGCGGAATCGACGGCTGTCCAGCGTAAGGCTGCGTGAAGTGTTCCTGCAAGGCGTTGGCGGAAAGTTCCTTGCCCATGCGTGAGCCGTTCAGCACGCAGCCCGTACGGTGGTCGATGAACGTGGCTCCGTAGATGCGCCCTTCCTCCGTGTAGCGTAGTACGGTGTCGATGCCCTTTCCTTTGAGGGTGGCTACAAACTTCTCCTTGTCATACGTGCCTTCCAGCACGGAAAGGACGGTGCGTTTCGTCATGTCGGCAAGTTTCCTCTCCTTAAACTCCTGCTTGGAACGGGCAAACTTCTTCTGTACGGCTTCATAGCCGACGGACTTCCCGAACAGCGAGGACTTGAAAGGATTGCCGACCTTGTTGCCCTTGTCGTCCGTGACGGAATAGACCAGCCCGTGATACTCACGTCTGCGCACATTGCCATGTGCTTCCTCCACTGTCATATTATATAAGGAAAGGAGGGCACGGTATTCTCCCATCGTTTGGAAACGGTATTGCCCGTTCAAAGCCTTAACGATATTCCCCACCTGCTTCTTCACGTCGCCCGCAGAGGCGTCCACCTTGCGCAGCGGCGTGTCAAGACGGCGATTCTTGCGTTCCGCGTCATGCAGCCCGTACTTCCGTTCCAGTTCGCGTGTTATCTGCTTGCTCCGGTAAAAATTGTTCCGGGTGTCTATGCTCCTGCCGTTCTCGTCCACCCTGACCGTCACGATATGCAGATGGTGGCGGTCGATGTCCTCATGCTTGAAAACGAGATACGGCTGGTTGCCGAAGCCCATCTTCTCCAGATACTCCCGTGCGATGTTCTGAAGCTCCGTGTCCGTCAAAATATCGTCGGGATGCGGATTGAGCGAGATATGCACCACCGGTTTCTCCACCTTCGACCGCACGGGCATCAGAGCGAGAAAGTCCTCCATAGCCCGGTGGATGTCCATCGTTCCCGTACCGTCATTGTAGATGCGGTTGGTTGTCAGAAGCCGCCCTTTCGCCTCGTTGATCTTCTCCCCGTTGTAGGCAAGTGCGCCATACAACGAGTTTCCTACACTGATTTTTGCGACCATTTTTCCTGCATCTCCCTTGAAAGTTCCACAATCTTACGGCTCAGTTTTACGAGTTCGACGGTCTGTTGCTCCAACTTGTAAAGCAACGCCATCGCCTTTTTCTCGGAAAAATGCAACCTCAGTTCCTTCACTACTTGGTTGTAGTTCGTGCCTATTGCGCGGAATTGCGCATGAAAATCAGATAGCTTGGTGTAGTAATCCACCAGCGTTTTATCCACTTTCAGTACCTTGAACGGTTGCCCGAAGAAGTGCGCCTTCAGGAAAACCGACTTGGCGTAAACGCCCGACTTCTCGAACATGGAGAGGAAACGGTTGTGTTCCTCCTCGCTGAAACGGACGGTGTATCTGAACACCGCCGGATCGAGTTTGGGATTTCTCCCGCCTTTGTTTCTTTTTTTTTCACTCATATTACTTTGGATTTAGCGGTTTGACGGCATAAGCCGCCGCCTCATGGCACAGACACCGTAGGTTTGAGAGGCTTCCCGACTTCGGAGGGTAAGCCCGCCCCCTGCAAGGGCAAGGCGTTTTCCGGGATGCTCAAAATATTTTGAGCGGCTGAAAACATACCTTGCTATGTTCAGGTGAACATAAAAATCCGTTGGGGACGGATTGGGGATGATTTCTTTCAAACTCCGGGCTGCGCCACCTGCGGCGTACCCTGCCGTTCAGGTGCAAAGTTACGCCCTTAAAGCGATGTCGGACAGAGGCTTGACCCAGACAATCAGTGTCAACCGGCGCAACGTGCTGCCACTTGCCGGAGAAGTGATACAAGTTCCAAAATATCCTTGTTTATTTGCAGTGTGATTCGGATGTGGGACTGAAAATACACTCCTTCCGCCAGATGTTCGGACAGCAATCCGGGCATCAATCCAAACGGTTGAAAACAGGTGTATGTATACAGATAGTTTTCCAAGCACACGTCCGTGCGGACGGATAAAAGCATGGACGGTTGGACAAACCGATGAATACCCGCAGGCACAGCCGGATTAAGGAGTGAATAAATAAATGAATGGGAGTGCGTACGTACTAATGACAATACGCTACCGCCACCGGACAGATGTATAACCAAATAAATTATCAAAAAAATGAAAGAAGCAACTTATGTGGCAATCTCCACGCAGAAAGGTGGAGCGGGTAA
>OJMH01001394.1_pt1 | contig 24390 bp, 8 predicted proteins | sample 1597111 | NCBI WGS metagenome assembly OJMH01 (sample SAMEA2452115, study PRJEB22498) | human gut metagenome | reverse complement strand
AGGGGGGATTTTTGGGGTTATGTTTTTCCCTCTCCGATGGGAGAGGGTGCCCGCCCCGCCGATGGCGGGAATGGGCGGGCGGGTGAGGGCTGGCTCCAGGGGAAAGCTGGGACAGGAACAAAGAAAAGCCCCATTGTATTTACAGTGGGGGTTGAGGTTTATGGATTTATTTTTTTTATTTCTTTTTACCTACTTTCCATCTTAGACCGCCTGTGAGGGAAACACCGTTTCTGCCTCCTGAGTGAATCATCGCCTGAATATAAGCCGTATAGCTTTCAGCCCAGCGTTTTTGAACACCAATGCCGTATTCAACATAGGGGTCGATAGACATTTCAGGCAGGCGGGTGTCATTTGCTGTAACTTTTGATTCATCGAGGATGTTCCAGACCATGTTTACAGCCAGATAAGGCTGCCAGCCGGATTTTGTATTGCCGATAAATTTAATTCCGGGTGCGATTTGGATTGCATTCAAGGGGTCTGATTTAATTCTCAATCCGGCAGCGTTTGTGAAGTCGAAAGTATTCACAAAGGTGTAGGAAAGGAGCAGGCTGGGTTGTACAATAAATTTTCCTTTGGCGAATTCAAAGTTGTAGCCGGCTTTGTTCGCTATACCTGCGATAAGCATGGTGTAGTTTTCGTGTCCGTACATGGAGGAGGTTGAGCCGACTGTTGAACCGACGGTCGCGGTTGTAGCGTTGAAGAAATTTCCTTTATAGAAAGTTGCAGTACCGCCGAGGAGGCCGCCATTCTGGTAAGTATCAATTCCCTGATATCTTTGGGAGGCGCCGTTGTAGCCTATATAAGCTGTCAGAACCCGTTCAAAGCCGTATTTAACTGTTTCGAGCTTTGAGTCGTGTCCGATTAATGTACCATAGTTTATATTGCTGACTTTAGGGCCGTTTTTAAGGGGGATTGATTCGAAAGAGGAGTAGGGTTTTACCCAGAAAGCTTCATCTTCTGTTTTTGTAAAAATGGGTGAGAAATTCCCGACATCAGTGGCGTCACCTGTTGGTGAGAGCGCGTATTTATTGGCATTAATCATTGATATACGTTCGAGGTACGGTATATTCATGAATGTTTCGGCGTGTTGAAAGGCGTAGTGGACGGTTTGGGTTTGTTGTGTGAAAGCACCTGCCTGCATGGTAACGGGTGCGGGCAATACCGCGGGGTTATTTTCGCCTCTTTGGAAAGTAAATGAGCCGTTTGAAGCGTCATAACCGACATTATAGACATAAATTGGTGTATAAGCCGTGGATGAACCGGTATAGTTGACTTTTCCGGCTATTTCGGGGTCAGCGAAGAAGATTGAGAGGGATTCTTTGTTAGATTGGGAAATGAGGTTGAGGGAGGGGATGTTAATGGAGGCGTTTTGGGTAGAAGTATAATTTTGAGCCTGAAGCCTGTCCATTTTTTCGTTTTCGAGGTCAACATCGGGGGAAAGGCTTATGTTTCCGTTAAGATTCAGGGTGTTAAATGAGTAGGTTTCTGCAATGTTGTTTTGCAGGGCGAGTGTGCCTGAATTCATTGTCACATCTGCATTTTTGAAAGTATCCTCTTTCATTGAGAGGGTGATGTTGTCCATAGTAACGTTAGCTTTGTTTACAGAGTTATTCAGGGATATTTTTCCGGTTGAATCGCCGTTCAGGGCTATTTTGTAACCGTCTTGTCCGTTAATTTGGTCATCAAAATTTATTGAGCCGTTGTTTGTAGCGTTAAGGGTGAGGGTTTTGTCTGTTGCGTCGAGGTATATTGCGTTGGACTCGCCGTTTGCGGTGTTTGAGGAGAAGTTTGAGGAGGAGTTATTTGCGGAGATTTGGATATTAGTTTTTGAGTAAATTGCACCGCCTATACCGTCAGAGGAATTGTTGACGAAGGAGGAGTTTGAGATATTTATCTCAGAGTCGGGGTTGGAGGCGTTTATAACAGAGCCGTTTGCTTCTGATGAAGCGTTTTTGATTGTTGTATTTGAGATATTAAGTGTTGTTTTATTTGCCAGCTCGAACATTGAGTGGTTGTTGGCGTTTATGGTGGATATATTGTTATTTATGCCGGAGATATTCAAGGTTCCGGCTGTGGCGGTTTCGAGGTTTTGGGAGAGGATGTAGTTGTCGGCTGAATTAAAGATAAAATTTCTCGGATTAGCAGAATTTTTTGTTGTAATGATGTTGAGGGTGTCATAGATTTTATCTTTATAGACAATAATTGAATCGTTTGTAGTCGAAGTCGTTGTGAGGTTTATGCCGCCTTCCTGGGCGAAAATATCTGTGTTATAGACGGTATCTGTGAGGGTTTCGAGGATATTTTCCGCAATGTGGATATTTTCGCCCAGAGCAAGTTGCAGATTTGAATCCTGAGTGTGCAGAATTTGGAAAGTTTTGTGCCCCTCAGCAGAACCGATGAAATTTATTATATTTAATGTAACAATACCCGAAGAATTTTTTTCTGTAGTGATTGTATCTGCCTTTCCGGTGGAAAGGTCAACATCAATGTTGTATTTTGCGCTATTTTGGCTGGAAAGTGAAACAAATTCATAATCAAGGGGAGCGTTGTTTGCAAAATCCACTGTTACGTTTTCTGCGGTAACGTTTGCGTTGATTACATCATTGTAGAGGCTGATTGTACCGGTGCCATCGCCGGTTAAGGCCAGAGTGAATGCGTATTCGGGATCATCAATATATATTCTATCGCCTGAAACCATTATGCCGCCGTCAGGGAATTGAGTCAGGGTAAGTTTGAATGCACCTCCGGCAATCTGGTCATCAAAACGGATAACACCGTTATTTTTTGCCTCGAGAGTAAGGGTATAACGTTCGTCGATTACCTGATCGGGGTATGTAGGCGCCTCACACAACATATATATTGCGTTTTGAACTATTTTACCGTTTACCGATGTATAATTTCCGGAAAAAAGGCTTGTACCTGCATCGGCAACAATAGTAACATCCGAACAATCACTGTGAATTGCACCGCCAAATGCTTGATTATTAGAACTTGCATGATTGTTTACAAAATTAGAATTAACTATGTTGATTTCTGAACCATAATTAATAAAAATAGCACCGCCATAAGCTGTTCCAGAATCAGAAGAAATATAATTTTCTTCAAAATTCCCTTGCAAATAACCGATAGTGCCGTGATGGTAAATCGCACCGCCTTTTACTGTTTCATCTGCATCATAACAGAAATTATCCACAAAATCCGCAGTTATTGAATTTATTGTATCAATATTATAAACAGCACCGCCTTTAGTGGCATGATTTCCCTCAAAGCTGCCTTTTAAATAACCGGAGATATTGCCGTCATTAAAAATTGCACCGCCCGACCCGTCTTCTTCTTCTGAAAATGCGTAGTTTCCTTTAAATACACCATTAATATTGGTTATTGTGTTTGTGTTATGTATTGCGCCGCCATTTGCGTCCTCGCCTTCAACAACGGCATAATTTTCTGTAAATGTTCCGCTAATATCAGTGATTTCGCCGGAATTATATATTGCACCGCCAAAAGCGTCATCATCAACAGAAGATACATAATTTCCGGCAAAATTTCCTTTTATAGTTGTAATCATTGCCTCATTGTAAATAGCACCGCCATTTGCATTATCGTCATCAAGACAAACTGCAGAATTTCCATTGAAATCAGCTTCTATACTGCCGATTGTCGCACTGTTATAGATAGCACCGCCGAAAGACTTGTCATCATCCTGTGTTAAGACATAATTTTGTGTGAAATCACCTTTTATACTTGTAATTTCGCCGTCATAATTATAAATCGCACCTCCATAGGCATTCCCTCCGGAATCAGAAGCATAATTTTCTCTAAAATTGCCTGATATGCTGGTAATCGTACCGCCATCATTGTAAATTGCGCCGCCGTAATCGCCGTCAGAGTGGTTTGCTATGAAATCACCGGATAAATTTGTAATAGTGCCGGAATTATAAATTGCACCACCCTCGCCGGATAAATAATTCCCTGTAAACGAAGCATCAATATCAATGATTTTACTTGCATTATGAATCGCACCGCCTCGTGGGCTGCCTGTTGCGGTATTTTCTATGAATGCGCCTGTAATTTTTTCAATAGTTCCTTCATTGTAAATTGCACCGCCGCGGGCGCTGCTCGCTGAAATATAGTTGCCTGCGAAATTTCCGTTTATGTTTTTGATTATTCCGGCATTATAAATCGCACCGCCATAGCCATATCCTGTTGTTTCAATGCTATTGTTAATAAAATCCGCTGTAATCGTATCAATAATGCCTTTGTCGGCATAGCTCATTTTGTAGGTTCCTAAATTATTGTAAATTGCGCCTCCGGAAGCAGAAACATAACTACTGCCATTGCTGATTGATAACTTATTTTCAATAAAATCACCTGTTATTGCATTTATAGCGCCTGCATTATAGACAGCACCGCCTTGAGCGTTAGCGGTTTGGGTTTTAGCGTAATTGCGGATAAAATCGCCGGAAATATTAGCAAAAGTCCCCATATTGTTATGAATCGCACCACCCTGCGCGTAACCGTCCTTTGCGACGGCATAATTACCGACAAAGTCAGCAGCAATTTTCTCAAAAGTGCCATGGTAATTATAAATTGCACCGCCTCCGGTAGTAAGGGAAGAAGAACCATTCGAATAAACATAATTGTTGACAAAGCCGCCAACTAAATTTTCAACAGTTCCATAAGTATTATATATCGCGCCGCCATAAGCCTTGCCCGACGGAGCAGAAGCATAATTGCCTATGAAATTCGCAGATAAATTCTTTATTGTTCCGCCAATTCTAATTGCACCGCCCTCTACACCGCTGGAATTTGCAGCAGAAGAAACGTAATTGTTTATAAAATTTCCATTGATACTATCAATAGTGCCTATTGAATAAATTGCGCCCCCATAAGCATAAGAATATGCAGCACTGCCGGTTACAGCATAGTTTCCTACGAAATTGCCGTTTATAGACGCAATATAGCCATTGCTATTAACATAAACAGCACCTCCCTGCGTGTTTGAGCCGCTGGAAGTTCCGGAAACGTAATTATCTATAAAATCCGCAGTTATATTGCCATAAGCTGCATTTGCACCCACATTAAAGGCCCCGCCGTAAACTTTTGCGGCATTTTTATACAGCCCGATGAAACTTCCTCCCTGTATCGATGAAGCAGAAGAATCAGAAGTTATTTCAGTGTAGGTGTGGGAGTTCGCAGTATCATAATTTACTGTAATTTGGGCTCCGGCAGCATCTGTTGAAACCAGTTTTGCGCCGTCTGTTGTGTCCCATTTAAAATACTTCTTGCCATCTCCGGTTCCAAAATCATTATTTCTAAAGGAAATGAGATAGTTTTGGGCAGCCGCTGTACCATCTTCATTTATTATGTATTTTGTAATTATATTTTCGCCCGTGCCGGAGGTTTCTGTGAGAAAATAGGCAGATTTGAGGTTGTCGGGGTAAAATTCCTGCGGATTGCTACCGGCTATGGGTTTGCCGGCAAGAGAATCCAGGGTGGGGACAAGAAGTTCTGCAGAATCAGCAGAAGCCCCCGCAGCATAAACCGGAGATAGCGTAAAAAATAAAGACAAAACTAAGGTCAAAAAGTTTTTATAACCAGCATATCTTTTAATACACATATTTCTGCCAGCCCCCCCCCCCATGGGCGAAATCGCTTTACACACAAGGGTTTTCAGCGTTTTATTTAAATGCTTTTTCATAATCTATAACCTCGTTATTTAAGAGGAGTAAACAAAGAAGAAAGGTAGCAGGTGGATTTTGAGCTAGTTTTACACCCTTCTATTTACTTAATGCCCAGTTTTTGGTGGTTTCTAACATTCTGCGGGTGGTATTGTTACATTTTTTTACATATTCCGACTTAATGTTTCTCAATCAAAAACCGCTTATAATTTCCATTCGGCAGATTTTTTACATATAATTAAAAACAACAAGAACGGGATAATGATATGGACTTTAATTTTAAGAAAATAAACAGGCTAAAAGCCGTTATAACGCTAATTCTGGTGATTCTTGCAATAATTTTTGCATACGTATTCAAAGATATTTTTAACAGAGTTGAAAACAGGCTGATTGATTTCAGAGCGTCTTTGAGCACTGACAGCGGGCTTTTTAGCCACAAATTCAAACCTGCGGACGAAAATATCGTAATTTTATCAATAAACGACCTCACCCAGTACGAAGCAGCCCGCTCAAGCGAGCTAAACCTTACGCGCTGGCCGTGGTCGAGAAAAGTTTGGGCTGATGTAATCAATTTCCTTGAGCGCCGCGACCCGAAAATGATTATCGTTGATTTAAATTTCTCAAATTACGAAGATTTGGCGCTGAACCAGTCCTCGGCGGATATAATTTTGTCGAACACGCTCTGGGGATACAACAATATCATCCTCGCAACCGCTCTGCGCACGCCTTACGAAGCAACAAACAACATGGTTTCGGCTAAAATCCTGGACAACTTCGACAATCCATACTATCCGGCAAGAAAACCACTGAATCTTGATATTCCCGACCAGAAACTGGACAACAACATCTCCTACTACTCCCACACGCCGATTCCGGACATTTTTACAAGAAACACGGCAATGGCGGTCACAAATCTTCAAGCTGACGGCAATAACGGCATTATAAAATACTCACAGCCGGTTTATAAGCTAATAAAAGGCAACAAAAGCTATTATCTCCCCTCAATTCCGCTCGCAGCGCTGATAAAATACGCAGAAAGCGACAAATTGTCGTTTGAAAACAACGCTTTTCTCCTCAAAAACCACAAAATCCCCGTCAACGAACACGGGCAGGTGCTCATAAACTGGCACGGAAGCGACAATACATACACTGACATCCCGATTAACGCAATTCTGCTGAGTATGGTGCGCGGAACAAGGTATTTTGAATACGACAACAGGCAGATTCCGCTGGATTTCTTCAAAGACAAAATAATCCTCATTGCACAAACCCAAACCGGCACAGAAACCCACAACACGCCCGCAGCGCAGGATTTGCCCGATGCGCAGATTAAAGCAACGATAATTGACAACTACATCAACGATGGCGACATCACAACCGTTAAAAAACGCACATTTGCAAAGCATCTTTCGCCGCTGAAGACGATTTTGCTCACTGCGTTTTTCTGCGCGGCGATAATTTTTGTTATTGTGATTGCGACCAACATGCTTCTTGCGTTTATGAACTCGTTTTTGCTGGTTTTGATTTATTGCTGGCTTTCGATTGTGCTATTTTGCCACCCGAGGTTCCATTTGATTCTTGATATGGCGCTGCCGCTTTATTGTATGGGCATAACGCTAATTTTGACGTATATTTTAAAGGTTCATCACGAATTCAAGAAAAGAAAGAAAATCGAAAAAATCTTCGGCAATCTTGTATCAGAAAAAGTCCTGAAACAGCTGATTAACAAGCCTCACAAGCTAAATCTCAAGGCCGGGCTTCAAAAAGTTACGATAATGTCGTGCAATATTTTCAACAACATAGAAATCTCCGACGTAATCAGGCCCGAAGACTATATTGAGCTGATAAACAGGGCTTTTGGCACAATAGAAAATATTATTTTCAAATATAACGGCACAATCAACCGTTTTGTGGGAAATTCGGTGCTTGTTTACTGGGGATACCCGATTCACAGCCGAAAAGACACGGAAAACGCCCTGCATGCCGCGCTGGAAATAAAAAAAGCTATCAAAAAATTCAATAAAGAATTTTTAGACGAGCTTTGTGCTCCGGAAGAAGAAAAAAACATTTTTATTGACGTAAAAATCGCCATAAACACAGGAACGGCGCTAATCGGGCAAATCGGTTCGCGCGATGTTTCGGATTTCACGCTTCTGGGCGATACGGTTGATATAATTGAAAAAATCGAAAACGTAGGCATAGAATTTGATAAAAAAATTCTCGTCACGGAAGAAAGCCTTAAAAATCTGGACAAACCGGCCTACACGGTTCCCGCAGGTCAAATTCGCATTAAAAATTCAGATGAAAAAATCAAAATTTTTGAACTGAAAGGGATGACAGCGTGATTAGCATTGATTCGCTTCTGGCAGAGGCATTTGTGGAGGAAAACAGGGCTTTTTTTGAGGGGGCAAAAGTACAAAAAATCCAGCAGCCGACCAGAAAAGAGCTGATTTTGCATTTGCGCTCGAATTTTGAATCAAAAAAATTCTACATAAACATCCACCCCCGGTTTCACCACGCAGCCTTGATGAGCAAGGAAAACGAGGCAAAAAGAAACCTGAAAATCCCCGCCCAGCCTCCGATGTTTTGCATGCTTTTGAGAAAACACATGGAAGGCGCAAAAATTGTGCGCATAAACAAGCCCGAAAACGAACGAATAATCGAACTTTTCTTTGAAAACTACGACGAAATCGGAGCAAAGGTCGAAGAATGCCTCAGTATCGAGCTTATGGGCAAACACAGCAATATTGTGCTTTACAACACAGATAACAACATAATTCTCGGCTGCGCGCACAATATCGGCGCAGAAAAAAGCAAAGAAAGGGAACTTGCGGGCGGTTTGCCCTACATTTACCCGCCAAAACAGGACAAACGCGAGCTTTTGAGGACGCGGTCGGATTCTTTTAAAAAGATTTTGAAAAAAAGCCTGAATCCGCTTAAAAAAGTTTTAGCGGAGAACTTTTTCGGGCTGACGCAAATTCTGGCAGGACAAATTGCCGAAAAAATCGGGATAAACGGGGATTCTGCGGCGGATTCGTTAAAAGAAGAAGAAATGTTGAAGCTTTTTGCCGCATTGCACGAATTTTTTGAAAATCCGCCGGAAAATTACTTCATAAGCAGGGATTTTGAATATTTTTCACCCTTTGAATCGCCCGAAGCAAGAAAATACACCGAAATAAACGCCTTGATTGACGATTATTTTGCTTATCATCAGGAAAAATTCAACCTCAAAAACCTGAAAGCAACACTTTGCGCAGCTGTTCAAAAGGAGCTCAAAAGGCTGAAAAACAGTTTCAAAAATCTCCAAAAAGAGGCTGCAAACAAAGAAAAAGCCGAAAAATACAGGCTCAAAGCCGACCTTATTATGGCGAACCTTTACAATCTGAAAAAAGGGGAGAAAATTGTTGTTTTGAGCGATTTTGAGGGGGAAAATCAGGTCGAAATCGAGCTTGATGAGAATATTTCACCGGTTGAAAACGCAAACAGGTACTATGCGCGATACAACAAGGCAAAAAAGGCCTATCAGATAGCTGAGGAGCTTGTGCAAAAGGCTCAGGGCGAAATCGAATATTTTGAAGAGCTGATGTTTTCAATTGAGCTTGCGCAGAGCATGGCAGAGCTTGAAGAAATTGAAGAGGAAATAATTCCGGCGAAAAAAGATGAAAAATCCAAGAAAAAAGAAAAACAAACTACCGTTCAAAAGCTTGATATCAATGGATTTAACGTTTATGTAGGAAAAAACAACAAACAGAACGATTTTATTTTTTCAAAAATTTCTTCACCGGAAGATTTGTGGTTTCACGCGCTCAACGTGCCCGGTGCGCATATTTTGATAAAAGTTCAGGACAAAGAACCGCCGGATGAGGTGCTTTTGAGGGCAGCAGAAATTGCAAAAGAATTTTCAAGCGCAAAAAATTCGGGAAAAGTGCCGGTAATTTACACAAAACGAAAATATCTTAAAAAACCGCCCGCACAAAAGGGCGGGATGGTCACATACCGCAACGAAACTGAAATAGTCGTTGAATAACCCATTTAAAACGTTAAAAAGGGCGGAAAACACAAGGTTTTCCACCCCTATATCCCTATAATTGCAAATCGAGCGAGCCCGAAACATTCCCGACCTTTGAATAGGCGTTTAAGCCCTCTTTGGACTTGATTGTTTCAAACGCGTCGTTGCTTTTTTGCGAATCATCCATATTGTTTGATTCCTCCTCCAAGCCTTCTGCCAGCTCATTCAGCATTTGCATTTGCATATACTGAATTATTTCATCAAAAGTAACTTTTCCGTCCCCGTTCAAGTCCATTTCACTTGACGAAGAGCTTTCAGAGCTTCCTGATGATGAAGAAGCAGAGGCAGTCTGAGCTTCATCCGTAGATTGAAGACTGTCAGAAATAGCCGAGTACGTAGCAGAATCACTTGCCTGTGAACTGCCCTGCACCGATGAGCCCATGTTCATAAGCTCACTTGAAAGCAGACTTTGCACGGACATAGCCGAACCAATGCCTGATACCATGGTTTTAACCTCCTTCCTTGTCATGAACATGATGTTACGGCATGGCCCGCCCGCACATCATGTAAAAGGAGGAAATCAGCCTCTAATCTGGAAAGGACATTTTTCGCAACGGGCCTTTGGAACAAGAATCAGGTTGTCCTCAAGGTCATACATCTTCGCAATACGCGTTATGAGACGCGAACCGCAGACAGGACACTCAATATCCTCGATGTCGTGCTCAAGAATTTTTTGTTTTAAAAATATTATCTGCTCTGTTTCCGGCAAAAGCGACAAATCAGGATGTTTTTCATAAGGTTTTATCTCTTTAGGCATTAATTTCAGCCCTTTTGCGAGTTTTTGCCTTATTGTTGATGCAAGAAAAAGTTCCCTCCCTGCCTCGATTTCCTCAATGGTTTCAAGCGGCAGAGAGCACTTTTTAGCAAGCCCGGACTGCGAAAGCCCGAGCTTTTCTCTTGTTTGTGAAACAAATTGTGCCAGAGATAGCTGTGTCAAGGACTTACACCCCTGCTTTTTCTCTTATTGGCACCGTTGTTTTCTTAGAATCCTGTTTTTCTCTCCACCAGTCAAGAAGCGTGCTCGCAAAGAAGATACTGGAGTAAGTACCGATTGCAATACCGACAATCATCGCCAGAACGAACTCTTTTGTGGTTTCTCCGCCGAAAAGATAAAGCGCGCCGAGCGTGATTAAGGTTGTCAGGGAAGTGTTTATACTTCTGGCAAGTGTTTGGTTTACGCTGGCATTGACGATTTCAGGGAAAGTTGCTTTTTTAGCAAAAAATCTGCAATTTTCACGGATTCTGTCGAACACAACGATTGTATCATGGTTTGAAAACCCGATAACAGTAAGCACAGCAGTGATAAACAACGCGTCAATGTGAACATCAAAGAATATCCCCAGAATCGAGAAGAATCCGAGAACAAAAAACGCGTCATGCGCAAGCGAAATGAGCGCAATCACCGCATAATCAAGCTGAAATCTTATTGTCAAATAAGCAACAATACCCAGAAACGCTAAAGCAAGCGCCAGCATTGAATTTTTGAACAACTCGCTGCCAAGTGTAGGTCCGATTGAGCTTACTTGCACGAGTTTTGCGTCAGGATAATCTTTTTTTATTACATTAGCAATTTTTTGTTCGGATTGCTGGTCATTGCTCTGAAAAGCAGTTCTAACAGAAATCAATGTTCCAATTTTTTCAGAGGAATTGTCGTTAGAAATAGCGCTGCTCGGGCGCAAAACCTGAATTACAGGGCTTTCGATGCCGCCGTTTTCAAGATTTTTTCTCAAAACCTCAATTTCAGAGTTCGGAACATCTTTTTGCACTGCATACTGTGAAATTGTGCCTCCGGTAAAGTCAATACCGACTTTTACAGGCAAATGCGACGGATAAGTCATCACTGAATAAATCATTGCAACCAATCCGGGCACAATCAACAGCAAAGACAGCCCGAACCAGACCCATCTGTATTTTACAACGTCTATTATTTTTTTATGGTGTAAAATCGTTTCACTCATTATAATTTTCTCCTATGATTTTTCTTTTTTTCACTCTCTTAACGTGAGAGCGCAGCTAAAGGCCTAGTCCAAAACTCCGAATTTAGCTTTTTCGCGTTTTGTTTCGGTTGCTTCGTAAGCATGACCGATTTCGCTTTCTTTTATGCCAAACCAGCCCGGATGTTTAAGCTGTCCGGCGCCAAACATAAGGTGCATAAAGTTTTTGGTTACGGTAATCGCCGTAAACATACTAACAAGAACACCGATAACCAGTGTCAGCGCAAATCCTTTAATAATGCTTGTTCCAAGGAAATAAAGGATTACGCAGGTGATTATTGTTGTCATATTTGAGTCGAAAATACTTGTGAACGCACGGTCAAAACCGGAATTTATCGCGGTAAAGAGAGTTCTTCCGGCTTTAAGTTCTTCTTTTGTTCTTTCAAAAATCAAAATATTCGCATCAACGGCCATACCAATACTCAGAATAAAACCAGCAATGCCTGCGAGCGTAAGGGTTACGGGAATAATGTTGAAAATCGCAAAAACCAGCACGCCGTAAATCATCAGCGCAAGGTCAGCAATAAAACCGGGCAAGCGGTAATAAACAAGCATAAACAGCATAACAACGCTTATGCCGATAATCCCCGCAGTTTTACTTTTGTCGAGGCTGTCCGCACCTAACGTCGGGCCGACCAAACTTTCTTCAATGATTTTTGCCGGAACAGGCAGAGCGCCCGCATTCAAAAGGTCAACCATTTTTTTAGCTTCTTCATAAGCAAAACCGTTGTCCCCGCCCGAAATTTGTGCGTTTCCGCCGAGAATGGGTTCCTGAATAACCGGAGCAGAGGTTAATTCGCCGTTAAAGAAGATTGCCATCGGTTTTCCGACGAGTTCCTGCGTTAATTGACCGAATTTTTTAGCTCCGGAGGGCTTAAACTCAAGAGAAACAACCCATTGTCCGCCTGAACTTGTTGAAACCAGCGCTTTTTGGACATCTTTACCGGTAAGTCCGGTAGAAGCCCAGCTTTGCGTGCCATTAAAAGCCTCAACAGGGCGTTTAAATTCCAAATCAGCGGTTTCGCCGAGGAATTCTTTTGCCTTTGCAGGGTCAGAAATGCTCGGAATCTCCACGATAAGGCGGTTATCACCCGCTTTTTGAACGGTAGTTTCCGACACACCCATTGCGTTTACGCGGTTTTCAATCGCATACTGCAAGCTGTCCATCATATCAGGTGTAATTTTAGCAATATTTGCAGTTTTTTGCGCTTCAAGCACCAATCTTGAACCTCCGACGAGGTCAAGACCCAGTTTTGTAGGCTTTTTCCAAATGATAAAACCTGCTGCAATAACAAGCAGGATTATTGCCCAAAACATTAATTTTTTATTTCTCATAAATAAAGCCCCTGTCTTTAATTCTCTTCTTGCCCATGATTGTAACAGAAAAACAAATTACAAGCGAAAATATTAAAAAAGATTACCCGAAAAAAGGCAAACTCTACCCTAATGGGTAATCATAAAGCAGCTATTCGCCGTAAAGCTGCTGAAATATGTCAGTGGAAACGGATTTTTTCGGAGATATTTTCTCTTTTGACTGCGGAATTTGCTTTTGAGGGGTTATTTCTTTGCGGGAGGCAGGAATTATGCGCCCGTCAGGGGAATTTGTTTCCTGAATAAATGCCTTGTCCACTGCTTTTATTATATCTCCATCATTTTTTTCCACTTTCTCAATCTTCTCGCTGCGATGTGCGGGATTTTTGCCTATTGTCCATCTCAAACCTACATTCAAAGACACGCCGTTGCGCCCTCCTTGCTGCACAAGGGCCTGACCGAAGGCTATGAAAGTTTCTTTGTATGTTTTTTGCAGCCCCAGGCCGTATTGGACGTAGGGTTCTATGGACATTTGGGGGAGTTGGATATTTTCTACTGTTACTTTTTGTTTGTTGAGGGTGTTCCAGACCATGTTTACTGTAAAATAAGGCTGCCAGCCGGTTTTGGTATTAGCTATTAATTTTATTCCGGGGGAAATTTGGATATTGTTGAGGGGGTCGGCGTTTATGGTTATTCCGGCGGCGTTTCGGTATGTAAACGTATTTATGTAGGAATAGGCGATTAGGAGGTTTGGTTGGAGGATTATTTTTCCATTTTTCATTTCGAGGTTGTAGCCGGTTTTGTTGGCAATGCCGGCGAGGAGCATTACGGGGGTTTCGTGGCCGTACATTGTGGTATTTTCGGCTACTATTGTACCGGTATTTACTGTTGTTGCGTTGAAGAAGTTTCCGCGGTAGAGGGTGAGGGTTGAGCCGAGGATTGCGCCGTTTTGGATGGAGTTTATGCCTTTATATTTGAGGCTTGCGCCGTTGTAGCTGAGGTAGCCGGTGAGAGCGGAGGCCCAGCCGTATTTTAGTTCTTTTACGGAGGAATCAACGCCTATTATTGAGCCGTAGAGGGTTGAGTGGACTTTGGGGCCATTTGTGAGGGCGGTGCTTTCAAAGCTGGCGTAGGGTTTGTACCACATGCTGGCTTCTTGGCGGGGGCGGAGGTACTGATCGCCTATTATTGCGTATTTGTTTCTTTTTATTTCAGATAAGCGGATATGTGCGGGCATTAGCATGAAGTTATCCGAGTGTTGGAAGGCGTAGTTGAGGTTTTGGTTTATGGTTGCGGTAGCTCCGGCCTGAGCGGTTACGGGAGCGGTGAGGATTGAGGGGTCGAAGATATCGCTGGGGTTTGTTGAGGCGTCTATATTTCCGGTATCGGGGTTATATTGGCCTCCGCGGACGAAGTACATGTTTCCGGATTTATAGTCGTAGGTTACTCCGTACTGGAAGATTTGGCCATAGACGGTAGATTGGCCGTGGTATTTGACGTTATTTGAGAAGGAGGTATCGGCGAAGGGGATTTTTATTACTGTTGCGTGCCTATCGGGGAGGTTGAGGGTATGGATTGCGTTCAGGTTTATTGTTGAGGGGGAGCCGGTGGTTTGGAACTGGTCTGCTGTTAATCTGCCCATGGTATTTGAGGTGAAATCCACCTGGGAGGAGGGGATGTTTATTGTTGAATTTTCGTTGAGCTCCAGATTTGTGAAGTGGAGCGGGGAGAGGGTCAGGGCGCCGAGGTTGAGGGTGCTTTCGGTCATTGTGAGGCTGTTATTTACCAGGGTATAGGGGTTTTGGGTATTTATTGTGCTATTTGTTGTTGTTATATTTTGGTTTTCTATTTTTCCTGTATTTGCCAGTGTGGAGTTTGAGATATTGAGGGTGCCTGAGGTTTCGGATGTTATGGTATTTAGGGTTATTTGGGCGTTATTGAGGGAGAGGGAGCCGGTATTTGTTGTTTTGTTTATTATTATAGTTGAGGGGGTTGAATTGTTGCCGAGGGTTATTTCGCCGGCGTTTATTATTTCATCGACGGAGGCGGAGCCTTGAGCGTTGAGGGTTCCGTTGTTGGTTAATTTTTCGGAGATTGAGAGGTTTTCATTTACATTTATATTTTTGTTATTTGTAAGGTTTTGGGCGATTAGATTTTGAGAAACGGAGATTGATTCTTCGTTTGTTAATTCTTTGGTGCTGAGGGAGCCGGCTGTGGTGAGGGAGCCGGTATTTGTTAAGGTATTATTGACTATTATGTTAGAATTTGTTTCGAGGGTGTTGTTGTTAGAGATTTCTTCAGCTTCGAGGGTGCCTTGAATGGAGGCGGAGCCGGTATTTGTGAAGTTTTTGGTGTAAGTTGAGCCGGATATGGTCAGGGTGTTGTTGTTGGTGAGGGTTTCTGAGTTGTAGAGGGCGCCGGTTATTGTGAGGGAGCCGGAGTTTTGGAGATTTTTTGCTAAAGTATCGCCGAGGATTGTTATTTCTCCGGTGGTGTTGTTGGTGAGGGTTTCTGTTGCGGAGAGGGAGCCTGAGATGGATAGGGTGCCGGAGTTTTGGAGATTTTTTGTTGAAGTATCGCCGAGGATTGTTATTTCTCCGGTGGTGTTGTTGGTGAGGGAGTCTGTTATTGAGGTATTTTTATCTATTTGGAGAATTCCATCGTTTTGGAGGTTTTCCGAGTAGAGATTGCCGCCGATTGTAAGCAGGGAATCGGGGTTATTTGTTACATTTTGGCTGTTGAGGGAGCCGGAGATGGAAATATTGTTGTTATTTGTTGTTGATTGTGCCTGGATGTTGCCATTTGCGGTTATTGTTTGGTTATTTGTTAAATTTGTGATGGTTAAAAGGTCGCCGTTGAAAGTTGTTTGGGCGTTGTTTGTGAGGGCGCCGAGGGTGGTTGAGCCGGAGATATTGAGATTATTTTCGTTTATAAAGTCTTTTGTTGTAGTTATGTTGTGGAGGTTGAGGGTTCCGTTGTTTTGGGTTGGGTTTACGGAATTATTTATTGTGAGGTCTGTTATTGTTATATTTTGGGTTGCGTCGACTTCGGTCAGGAAGTTTTTGTTGTTTGCGTCGAAAGTGCTGTTGTTTCCGGTTATGGAGATATTTTCGCCATAGATTTTTTCCACATCTTTTGAGAGGATGTAGCTTGAATTTTCAACGAAAGTGAAAGATTTGTCGGAATTTGTTACGAAGTTTGCCCATTCGCCGAAGGTATCTTGCAGGCCGCGGATTTCGAGGCTGTCGTTTGTTGTGTTGGTTGTGCAGAGCCCGAAATCTTTGGCGAAAATTATGTCGCTTGTCATATTTGCCGTTGCCTGATTCAGGACTTTTGAGCTGTCGTAGTCGAGCTGCGGGGCATCGGGGGTTGAGGATTTTATTATTTGAATAATGTAGCGTTCATGGTCGTCGCAGTTGTTTAAAATATTTGTTCCTACATTTATTGAGGAAATAAATATTGTTCCGCTGCCGCCGTTTTCGAGGGTGAAAGTGTCTGCTTTTTGTTCATCTTTGCTGAGGCTTATATCTATTGAGTATTTTGTGTTGTTGGAATTCAGTTCTTTAATGTTGTAGTTTACGTATTTTCCGTCCGAAGTGTTGACGATGCTGTCTGTTGTGTTGAGGGTGGAGGTTTTCAGAATATTGGAGTTATCTGCGAGGTTTAGAGTGCTGTTGGCGGAGTGGATTGTTTGGTTTTCGACGGGGCCGTTGGCTGAGAACGTGGAGTTTGTTATGTTTATTTCGCCATTTCCCTGGATATTGTTTTCCAGAATGAAGGAGGCGTCTGAGATGTTTACAATTGAGGTATTTGAGAGGGAATTAACTGTTGAGGAGCCGCCGGAGAGGTTGAGGGAGCCGGAGTTTGTTATTGAATCTGCATTTACGCCGCCGTAGAGTTGGGCAAGGGTTTCGTTGGTGAAGTTTCCGAAGACGGAGCCGGATTGGACGGTGAGAGAGCCGGTGTTTGTTGCTTCTGCGGCGTTGAGGGTGCCAGAAACGGTCATTTGGTCTTTATTTATAAGGGCAGCATTAGTTTTTAGGTTTCCGCCGGAGGAGAAAGTTCCTTCGTTTGTGAGGTTGTTTGCTATGGTTTAGCCGGTTACCTGCATGGTTTTTGAGTTAAATATATCCCCTGCGGCTGTTACGTCCTGATTTACTGTTAATTCCGAGGTATTTGTAATGTTGGATTGTGCGTCAAGTGAGCCGGAAATTTCCATTTTGAGATTATTTTGCAGGGTATTTGTTTGCACATTGCCAGAGATTGAGGCAGAGCCGTCGTTTATTATGGATTGGGCGATTACGCCGTTTTTAACGGTGAGGGTGCCGGTGTTTGTCAGTTCATTTGTGTTGAGGGAGCCGGCGGCGGTGAGGGTATTTGTGTTGGAGAATTTATCTGAAGCGGTTACATTGCCTTCGATTTGCGCGGTGCCGTTGTTTGTAATATTTTTTCCCCGGATTGAGCCTGTTACGTCGAGGATTTGGGAGTTGAGGAGGTTGCCTTGAGCGGTTAAATCTTGAGAAACAGTTAATTTCGAGGTATTTGTAACATTTCCGGAGGCATCAAGGGAGCCTGTAATGTCCATTTCGCCGGTATTTTCGAGGTTTGCCGAGAGGATGGAGCCGGTAAGCACTGCTATTGATTCATTCAGGACATCGCCGAAGTCAGCCCCGTTTTTAACAATGAGGGTACCGGAGTTGGCGACGTTATTTCCGCTTGCATGGCCGGAAACGGTCAAGTTGCCTGTATTGGTGAGTTCATTTGCGGCGGAGAGGTTGTTATTTATTGTCATTGTTCCGCTGTTAAGTATATTATTTCCGGTTGCGGAGCTTGCTTTTAGCGAGCCGAGGTTGGAAATATCCTGAGTTGCGGCAATATCTCCTGTAATTTGCACAATACCGTCGGCGGAGTTGGTTAAAGAGGTGAGTTCAGCGTTTTTGCCGGCAGTTAGGGAGCCCTGGTTTTCGAGGTTTTGTGCGTTTATTGCGCCGATGACATTGAGGGTTCCGGAGGTGGTTATATCTTCTGTGGCGGTTAAATCTCCGGTTATACTGACATTTGCTTCATCCCCTATTTTGATTTCGCCGGTATTATTGACTTCCTGAGCTGTCATGTAGCCTGTAACGTCGATGGAGCCGGTGTTTGTAACAATTTGTTGAACAATCAGGTTGCCGCCTACGTCCAAATCGCCATGGTTTGTGACATTTGAAGCGGTTGTTGTTCCGGTTATGCCAAGAAGTTGGTTTTTGCTGTTTGTTATGTCATTTGCGCTTAAATCGCCGGTAATGTAAGCTGTTCCGTCGTTTATAAAGTCCTTTGTTTCAGCGCCGCCTTTTATTATAGCCGTGCCGGAATTGGTGAAATTGCCGGAAAGAACCTTGCCTTCAACAGTCATTTCGGAGGTATTTTCAAGGTTGTTTTTGGTTTCCAGATTGCCGGAAATTGTTGTTATACCGGTATTAGATAAGGTATCGGCACTGACGGAGCCGCTTACACCGAGGGTGCCGGAGGAAGTTATGCTTCCGGCGGCGTTTAAATCCCCTAAAACGCTTACCGAAGCAGTATTTTCAAGCGAATTTAGCTGTGCGTTATTTTTTACGGTAAGAGCACCGTTGGTTATGAATACATCTCCGCTTCCGGTTATTGAGCCGGCGGAAAAAGTGCTGTCAGCGGGGCCTGTCGTATTTAAAACGGCATTTGCGGCCAGATTTAATGTTGAATTTATGTTTGCACCGTCGCCAAAGGTCAGCATATTTGCAACATAGGTTGTTCCGTTACCTGAAACGGTTTTAGCCAGAGTTCCGGAAAGGTTTAAGGTCTGGTTATTTTCTATTGTTCCGGTTAAATTTTCTGCACTTGAGGTAAGAATGCCGGAATTTCTTACATTTCCTATTTCGTTGTTGTTGGTGAGGCTGCCGGAGGCGGTTATTGTGACATCTTGAGCTACTGTTTCGTTATTTGTCACGGAGCCGGTTACAGTTGTTGTGCCGGAGCCTGAAACCTTTTGATTCAACGTTCCGCCGGTGAGGGTGAGGTCGTTGGAATTGGAAACTGTACCGCCTATGTTGTCAGCGTTTGCGGTAAGGGAGCCGGTTATGTTTAGAGCCTGATTCATGGCGGCGTTACCGAGGACGGTTCCGGTTATGTTGGTGGAGCCGGTTCCGTTGATTGTTTGGTTTAAGGTGCCGTCGGTGAGGGTTAAAATGTTGGAATTTGTTACAATTCCGCCTATATTTGAGGCGTTAGTTGCGAGGGAGCCGGAATCCGAGATATTTATTGCCTGATTTAACGCGTTATTAGCGGTTACGGAGCCTGTAATGCTTGTGGAGCCGGTTCCGTTGACTGTCTGGCTTAAGGTTCCGCCGGTGAGGGTCAAATTATTGGAATTTGTTACGATTCCGCCTATATTTGAGGCGTTGGCTGCGAGGGAGCCGGAATCCGAGATATTTATCTCTTGATTTAACGCGTTATTAGCGGTTACAGCTCCTGTAATGCTTGTGGAGCCGGTTCCGTTGACTGTCTGGTTTAAGGTTCCGCCTGTGAGGGTTAAATTGTTGGAATTTGTTACGGTTCCGCCTATATTATCTGCGTTGGAGGTTAATGCGCCGGAAATATTTATGTTCTGGTTTATGGCAGCGTTGCTGATAACGGAGCCGGAGATATTTGTTGAGCCCTGCCCGAAGACGGTATTGTTCAAAGTGCCGTCATTAAGGGTTAGGGAGCCTCCGTTTGATACGGAGCCGCCGACATTTGTTGCAGAGATTGTTAAATCCCCTGAGATATTAATGCCCTGATTGATAGCAGCGTTGCTGATAACAGAGCCGGAGATATTTGTGAGTCCGGAGCCCAGGACAGCGTCTGAGAGGGTGCCGGTGCGCAAATTCAGGCTGCCGTTGTTGGTAACAGCGGAGGTTATGCCGGAAGCGCTGAGGTTTGCAATGCCGTTTTGTTCTATAGACAGGTTGGCGTTTAGTTTTCCGGTATCTGAGAGGGTTAATTCGCCGTTATTTATGTTGAGGGAAGATTGGGTAACAGATTTTCCGTCACCTATTACCAATTTTGAGCCGTTTGTTATATTTGTTGTGCCGGTTCCGCTTAATCCGCTGTTGAGGGTATTTGTTCCGCCTATTATATTGAGTGTGCCGGCATTTTTTACCGAGGCGTTTGTTTTTGCGTCTCTGAAAGTGATGTTGTTGAGGTTGGTTACGGCGTCTGTGCTTGTTGCATTTATAACCGAGCCTTCGGAGTCGGCGGCGCCGGTTATTTCGAGGTTATTCAGGGTTAAAGTTGTAGCTGAATTCTGAACAAAGCCGGTTTTTCCATTCATGTTGATGGTAGATTTTTCTGTTTCGTTGGCGACACCGTTTATATTAAGGATTTGGCCTTGAGTGGAGCCGAGGTTGGCGCCGACCGAGTAAATATTATCTACGGCATCGAAGTTAAAGTTTTTTTCTTCGGTGAGGTTTGCCTGGTTCCAGAGCATGAGGGTATCGCCCTGAACATTCAGGCCGGTGCCGAGGATTTTGGTGGTTACGGTATATTTTATGCTGTCGTAGGTTGTTGTAGTGGTTGCGAGGGCGTATTCTCCGTAGATTTCGACTTGTTCATCGAGGTATCTGTAGATATCTGTCCAGTTTGTGGTGGCATTTATTTCTTCGACGTAGGAGTTATCCACTGTGCTTATTAATTTATTTCCGGTTAGGGAGCTATTTAGGGCGAGGCGGAGGTTTGAATTTTGGGTATCGAGGATTTTTATTGTATTTGCGCCCTCGGAGGGTGCGCCGGTGACGTTTATGCTGTTTATATAGATAGTTCCGGAGGAGGCGTTCAGGGTTTTTATTGTATCTCCGGTTTTATCTGACATATTTATGTCTATATTCCATTTTGAATTTGTATTTGAGGAGAGTTTGTTTATATTGTAGTTAGAGATTTTTCCGTCGTTGAGGTTTACGGAGGCGGAGCCTGTTGTGTTGAGGGTTGAGGTTGAGTGGGCGAAAGAGTCGGTGCCGAAGGTGAGGTTACCGCTTGAGAGGGTGGTTGTAGCGTTTTGGATAGAGTTTGCGCTGTTGAAGATTATATTTCCGGTAGAGTCGCCCGAGAGGGTAACTTTATAGCCGTTTGCTCCGGAGATATAGTCGTCGAAGATAATTGAGCCGTTGTTTGTGGCGTTGAGTGTGAGGGTAAGGGAGGAGGAGTTCATATAAATTGCCTGATAATCCTTTGTTCCGGTTGAATTTTGGACGTAGTTTCCGGAGAAGGTTGAGGAGCCGTTATTAGCGGAGATTGTCAGGTTTTTAGTTGTAAAAATAGCGCCGCCTTGAGCGGTTGTTCCTGTATTTGTTTTTACGTAGTTGTTGTAGAAGCTTGTATTAATAATTCCGGCGATAGTGTTGTTGTTATAGATAGCGCCGCCCTGGACGGTTCCGGATTCGGCATCGGCGTAGTTGCCGGTGAATTCGGCGTTTTGGATAGCGGTAGAGATTGAGGAGTTGTTGTAGATGGCGCCGCCGTAGGCGTTGTTTCCGGTTGAGAGGGCATAGTTATTTTTGAAGTTGCCGCTGATTGTTTTGATAGTGCTGTTGTTGTAGATAGCTCCGCCGTAAGTGGTTTGGGCTTGTGCGTAGTTATTGGAGAAGTTGCCGGAGACAGAGTTGAGGTAGGCGCTGGTGTTGTAGATGGCGCCGCCCTGGGTGGTACCGGAGGTGGAGGTTACGTAGTTTTGGCTGAAGTTTGAGGTAATATTGACTGTGCCGGAGCCGGAGTTGTAGATAGCGCCGCCTTGGATGGTGCCATTGGAGAGGGATTTTGCGTAGTTATTTGAGAAGTCGGCGGAGATATTGAGGGAGCTGGAGGAGTTGTTGTAGATGGCGCCGCCTTGGATGGTGCCGGTGTTTGCTTGTGTGTAGTTGTTGGAGAAGGAGGAGTTTGAGATGCCGTTGGTGATTGTTTTTGTGTTGTAGATGGCGCCTCCGCAGGCGTTTGAGGAGTTTGCGAGGGTATAGTTATTAGAGAATGAGCCGGAGATACTTTTTATGGTGCCGGAGTTATAGATGGCGCCTCCGTAGGGGTTAGAGTTTGTTTGTGCATAATTTTTTATGAAGGTTGCGGAAATATCTCCGAAGTTTGAGCCGGAGTTATAGATGGCGCCGCCTTGAGCGGAGCCGGTTGTGGTTACGTAGTTATTTGAGAGGGTGGAGTTAGAGAGGCCGTTGGTTATTGTGTTGGTGTTGTAGATAGCGCCGCCGAGGGCGGAGCCGGAGGCGGTATTTTTTATGTAGTTGTTGGTGAAGTTACCGCTAAGGCCGGTTATTGAACCGGAGTTAAAGATGGCTCCGCCGTAGGTGGCGTTTTTGGCATTTATGTAGTTGCCGGTGAAGTTAGCTGTGATTGTGCCGATTGTTCCTTGGGAGTAGATGGCGCCTCCGTGGGCTTCGGAGGTGGTGGCGGCTTCGGCTTGGGCGTAGTTGCCGCTGAAGCTGCCGGTTATGTTGCCGATTGTTTTGCTGCTCGCGTTGTAGATTGCGCCTCCGTAGGCGTAGGCTTTGGCACTGGTAGAGGAGCTTGCATATTCTGATTCACTGGCGCCATTGCTTATATATGACTGGGCATTTGTGCTCGCATTAGCACTTAAAGAATATGCGCCAATTCCACCCCATGTACCATCAGGATTTTGATATGTTTCGTCAGGATGAATAAAAGCTTCCGGTTTATCGCTGTCATATTGCGTAGAATTTGAACTGGATGACCCAGAAACACTTGATGATGCTGAATTTGAATTATAATAATTATCTGAAGAAACTCCAAAATCCGAACCAGCAGATGCAGATGCAGAAGAGCTACCGCGATTTGCATTAGCAGAACCTGAATAAGAATACGCAGAACCGCTGGAAGCAGAACCAAGAATAGCTTTTGCTTCAGAATAGTTATTTATAAAATCGCCTGTTATATTACCAATGGTTCCTTGATTTGAAATCGCCCCACCATAGGCGTAGCTTGTTGCATACGACGAAGCAGAGGCATAAGTAGTAGCATCTGCGCTTGCATAAGCGTCGGAAGTTGCTGAAGCAGTAGCAGAAGTAGAAACACTGCCATAATCCCAGCTTATATAAACAGAGGTAGAGGCACTCGCAGAGCCACCATAGGTTGTAGCAGTACCGCCATAAGCTCGCGCAACACCACCGCTGGCATATCCTCCATTAGCTGTTGATGAAGAATGATTTTCTGTAAAATTACCATTTATATTACCTAATTTAGCGCCGTTTTGGTTTGCTATAGCCCCGCCCAAAGTCGTTGAAGTTATAGATGTAGAAGCGTCAGCACTTGCAGACGCATCAGCATAAGAATATGCAACTGTATGTGCAGAGGTTGAGCCAGAACCGCTGGTTCTTTCATAATTCTGCCATCGTCCAACCGTTGAATAATTTATGGAAGACGATGCCGTTCCGCCATAAACAGTTGAATCCCCTGCATAAGCTTTTGCAGTACCGCCGTAAGCATTTCCACCGGTAGCATTCTGAGTAACACTATTACCATCAAAATCAGCGGTAATATCGACTGCAGAGGTGTTTGTATTAGAGATTGCTCCGCCATAAATGGTCGAAGAAGAACTACAGGAAGCATCAGCATTTGCACTGGTGCTGGCATCTCCACTAACAGAGGTATATGTGGATGTTGTTGTAAGCGTAGTAACAGACTTTATATCATCTGAACCGCTTTTATTGACATCCGAACCATAACTCGTGTCATCGCTACCATAATCATTACTACCCGTGTAAGATTTTGCATTATTAATCCCGCTAAATACCATTTTTGTAGAATTAGCGGAAGATGGTGAAGTTACACGGGTACCGGTTGTCGTGTAGCCATCAGGGGCAGTGTAGCTGTATTGCAGATACGCAGTTTCATTGTTTGGGAGGGTTACGGCTATGGTATTTGCGCCGGCTGCGTCGGTTTGTGTCCATTTAATATTCTCTGAGGAGCCTGCGTTTTCCGGATTCAGGGTAATTTTATAATAATTCGTTGTTACCGTGCCGTCGGCATTGATTGTGTCGGTTTTATAGTCATAATCCTCTGCTGTTGCGGGTGTTAGGGTGTATAAGCCCGAATCAAGAGGCGCAGCATACCCCACAGGCGCCCCTTCATCAGAATCAAGTCTGACATCACTCAGGGTAAAGTTCGTTTTTTCATCAGAAGAAGTATTTGCGTTCTGCAAATCAACAGGGAAAGTTTTGATATCACCGGAAAGTAATGTAATTTCGCTGGCGAGTGAGCCTTGTGCCGGAGCAATCAATGCACATCCGGCAAGTGCCGCCAGAGCTAAACCTTTGAGCCCCCCCCC